>ERZ1673750.61-NODE-61-length-112983-cov-17.681567_pt1 | contig 112983 bp, 85 predicted proteins | sample MGYA00580203_ERZ1673750 | MGnify/ENA primary metagenome ERZ1673750 (study PRJEB41218, sample SAMN15661763) | gut metagenome | host: Homo sapiens | place: Canada: London | collected 2015-08-20/2019-03-30 | study: EMG produced TPA metagenomics assembly of... | reverse complement strand
CAACGACCCCCTGATTAACAGTCAGGTGCTCTAACCAACTGAGCTACTGAAGCATTGAGCCTCGCCCCGCATTCCGGGGCATCGGCTTTCGGCAGGCGACTGCACAACGGCAAAGACCGCACTACCTGTTTTTAACCCTTCAATTCAATAAAACGTTGCGCTTCAGGATGGGCTTGAACCAACGACCCCCTGATTAACAGTCAGGTGCTCTAACCAACTGAGCTACTGAAGCATAACTAAAAACAACGCGACGCGCTCCCGCGCCTTTCCGGTTTTGCGATGCAAAATTACGTCGTTTTTTTCAATTACGCAATAGTTCTCTGAATTTTTATAGCCACTTTTTGCCGATTGCATTTCCGAAGAAGCCTTTTTAACACACCGGAGAGAAACCTTCCTCGCTCCTCCGGCGTTATACTTCTGAAACAGCGGGATCAGGAGCCGTTCAGAGTGGAACTTAAGCTCTCCCGACCGGGCTGGCCAGCGGCCGAGGATGCGCGGTCCTCGACGCAATCAACCGCCACCCCTGCCGCCGCGGCGTTGGAAGCGACGCCGACTCATCAGAACGCCCCCGCCTGCCCGAGTCCTGTTTCACACTGTGTTGCTAAAAGCTAAATACTATCGTGGCGTCCGCACAAGAGTCCGCAAAGGCGCCGAAAAACACACAATGACGACGACGGCATCGAAACATCCCTACTCGGGAGATTTCGATGCCGTCGGCTTTTCGTTACGCGCCGTTGGCGCCGGTACGGACTATAAGGTTATGCCTCGCCGGCAGGCTGCACGTTGATGAAACGGCGGCCTTCCTTGCCGGTGGTGAACACAACCACGCCATCCACGAGGGCGTAAATCGTGTGGTCCTTGCCCATACCTACGTTAAGACCGGGATGGTGAACCGTGCCACGCTGACGCTTGATGATATTGCCTGCTTTGGCGTGCTGACCGCCAAAAATCTTCACTCCGAGTCGTTTGCTTTCCGACTCACGGCCGTTCTTCGAACTACCGACACCTTTTTTATGTGCCATTTCTTCTTAGAGTTTATTTTGGGGGTTAAGCAATTACGTCCTTGATCACAATCTGGCTGAAATACTGACGATGACCGTTCTTGCGAACATAGTCGTTGCGACGTTTCTTCTTGAAAACAATCACTTTGTCGCCTTTCACGAGGGGACGTTTCACCTCGCATACAACTTTTGCCCCTTCCACGGTGGGCGCGCCTACTTTAACGGCACCGTCGGCATCAACGAGAAGAACGCGGTCGAATTCAATGGTCTCGCCTTCTTTTTTTTCGTCGCCGAGATAGTGAACATACAGGAATTTGCCGGCTTCGGCTTTAAACTGCTGTCCCTGGATTTCTACAATTGCGTACATTGCAACTAATTGTAATTAAATAGATTACAACCGGCGGGCGGGTCTACCTGACCGCTTATCCGAGCCCGATACGGCCTAAAAAGCCCACAAAATTACCACTTTCCCCTCTCATTTCCAAATTTTTCCGCCATCCCGCCTCAAAAATCTTTGATAACGTTTAGGAATTGGTGGCGGAGATGTCGGCGGCGCTAATGCGCGAGGGATCGAAACCAAATACGGGCTCGAGATATAGCCAGCGGGTGCCGTCGGCGGCGGTGAAGACGTAGCGCGTGGTCAGGCGCGGGAAACCGCCTTCTTCGCCATCGAAGGCCAGAACATAGTCAAAATAATCGGTCGGCACCTCGCAGGGGAGCTCGATGCGGTCGTATTTCAGCCGGACGTATGGCGCTATAAGCAATCCTTTGTATACCAACAGGTCAGCATTGCCACGTATGCGACGCGCTTTCGCGGCAGAGAAGTCGCGCAACGCAGCCGGGACAACATTTATTACCTTATTTTCATGGCTGTTGATGGCAAACAGATGCATATTGCTCCGCCATGCCTCCTCGGGAAGGAGCCGAAGAGTGGGAGTATGCGGCCGAGGCAGAAGATCGCGGAATACCGTTCCGTTTGGTGAAGCCTGCGCCTCTGCCATAATTTCCTGAAACTCTTTGTTTTTACTCGAAGTCCATGCCGTCGCGTTAACAAATACCGCTCCGATGGCTACGAAAGTCAGCGCCGTCGCCCATTTCAAAGCTTTAGTCGGAATTCTTCCATCCGCGAGCTTAAAAGCGAGTGCCGAGAACAGCACGAGTCCCATAGCCTGCGGATACCACGTTACTCCGGCGTTGTGGCGCGCAAGCAGCGTCCACATTGCAATGCCTGTAAGGACCGAGAAAGCGGCGATGCGCGTGTACTGACGCTGCCACAGCTCCGAAAGGACCTCCCTTCCTCGGGTAAAACATAACGAAACTCCGGCGGTCACACCAAGAATAATGAGCAGCGGCATAACCCGCCAGAGAAGATTCCAGATACGCGTATATACCGGAACTGGATTGGTCGTAAGCGGGATTGTAGGCGTGGGTGGTGTTGCGACGGCTGCATCCGCGAGGGCGCGGTTTTCGAGCGAGACGCGCATCCAGATCATCGGCGACGACATTGTAAGCGCGAAGCCAACGAAAAGCATCGCCACGACAAGCCATGTAGCCGCCGGTACCCTGAACTTCCGCGATATAATCCATAGCCCGAGGCCGCCAAGGAGCATAGCCGAGCACCCCTCGTGCATCCATCCGCAAAGTATGGCGAAAACGGCGGTCAACGCCAAGCGCCAACCGACGAGCCGACGTTCAGACGTCAGTATCACAAGCCGTACGAACCAGAGCATCATCCAGGTGGGTAGTATATAATTCAATGTGTGCGAGGCAAGGAAACAATTGTTGAACCAGGAAATGGTGGCGGTCGATACCGCCCACACGAAGGCGAGATGTGCAGCCGATACGCGCGGCCTTCCGGCTATGCGGGCCGAGAGCAGAGCCGTCTCGGCCACCATTCCCGTAGCGAAAATGGCGAGGATGAACGCTCCTGCGTAGCGTCCGAACGCCATCACAAATGGTGTGACAAACAGTAGGTTGGGTAAGCGGCCGTTCTCCGTATGCCAGTTGTAGACGAAGAAATCGCATACGCCGCGGAATGTAAGCTGGCTACTGCCAGTATGCGCTGCGTAGTCCTTTATGAAGCAGAGGTCGTCGCCGTAAAGCGGTGTAACCCAATAGATGGCGACGAAACAAACGTATATAAGCAGGATTCCAGCGCGGTAGCCGGCAGAAGTCGGAAATTTTTCAAGCATATCGCAAAGTTAATGAAATCAATATAAATTTCGGGTATGGGGGGCAATTTCACTATTTATTTGCCAGTACGGGGATTTTTGCTTAAATTTGCAGGCGAAGAGTTGAGGCTCCCGAAGGGGCGCCGGATGCTCCGAAGAGTATTTATGTAATTCAGACCCAGCGAGTAGCGTCTCCCTCGGCCATGAGGCCGGAGAGGCACTATATCTTTTTTGTCGTCTAATATCAAAACTGATTTATCAACCTTCAGGCAGCCCCGCGCGCTTAAAACACACCCTTTCCGCGCCATCCGGCCGCCAATCAAAAAGAAATATCATTATGGCACTTACCTACATGACTAAAGAAGGCTATAAGAAAAAAATGGAAGAGATAGCCTTCCTCGAAAGCGTGGAACGCCCGCGCATATCCGCCGCCATCGCCGAAGCCCGCGATAAGGGCGACCTCTCCGAAAACTCTGAATACGACGCCGCCAAAGAGGCACAGGGAATGCTTGAGATGAAAATAGCCAAACTCAAAGACCTCGTGGCCAACGCCCGTATTATCGACGAGAGCAAGCTCAATGCCGACGAGGTTAATATCCTATCGCGCGTTAAAATCAAAAACCAGGCCAACGGCATGAGCGTGGAATACACCATCGTAGCCGACTCCGAGGCCAACCTGCGCGAGAAAAAAATCGGTGCGTCAACCCCCATCGCCAAAGGGCTGCTCGGCCATAAGGTCGGCGACGTGGTCGAAATCCGCGTGCCTGCCGGTCTGATGAAATTCGAAATCGAAAGCATCGAGATCTGACAAGGCCACCGCGCGCCACGCCCACACATAATAATATATAATACCGCTTAGACTCTCATTGAGATGGCAACATTATTCTCACGTATCGCCGCAGGCGAGATTCCATCGTATAAAGTGGCCGAAGACAACCACTATTTCGCATTTCTCGACATTAGCCCCGTCCATCCGGGCCATGTGCTCGTTATCCCCAAAAAGGAGGTCGACTATATTTTCGACATGGCCGACGACGACTACACCGGCCTGATGCTCTTCGCAAAGCGCGTGGCCAAGGCTATCAAAAAAGCCATCCCCTGCACCAAAGTAGGTGTGACGGTCATCGGCCTCGACGTGCCCCACACCCATGTCCACCTCGTGCCGATGGATAAGGGTGCCGACATGAATTTCTGCGCTCCCAAGCTCTCTCTCCCCGAGGAGGAGATGAAATCTATCGCCGCCTCCATTGCCGCGCAGTTCGAATGAGCCGCCGCAAACCAATACCAATGCGAGTAAACGCCTAAGCTAAGTAACTGGCCGAAATTATTTTAATATTTCCAGGAGGAAAATTTTCAGGAGATTTTCCTCGATGAAGAAGGAGTGTAGATGTCTACACAACTGATGAAGAGAGGAAAAGATTCGAAAATTTTACTGTGGAAATGTTGAAATAATCAGGTCAGTAAATTATAAAATAATTTGGAACAGTTACGTCCAATACAATGAATCGTTATTTTGCATCGCTCATAGCCGGAGTAGCCGCAATGGCTGCGCTCACCGGATGTTCCGAGAAAAAATGGCATGCCGAGGGCACCGTGGAAGGCGCGGAGAGCGCCTCGCTCATCGTCGAAGCCCCCAACGGCCGCGGCGGATGGTATGCCCTCGACACCGTGACAACCGACAAGAAAGGCCACTTCAAAGTAGCCGGCGCTCCAGCAGGCCATCCCGAGGTATTCCGCCTCACGCTCGACGGCAAGAGCCTCTATTTCCCCATCGACTCGCTCGAGAGTGTCGACATCCGGGCCAACGCCGCCACATTCGCCACCGACTACACCGTAAGCGGATCCGAATCTGCCGATAAGCTCCAGCATATCAACGACCTCATCAACAAAACCATTAAGGAGAAGGGTGCGGAAGCCGCCGCTTTCGACCCCGACCTTAAGCGCCAGCTCGCCGAAGCCGTGCTCCGCGACCCTGCCGGCGCCGTGGCCTACTATACGATTTTCCGCAAAGTCGCCGACCTGCCATTGTTCGACCCCACTCAGAAAAGCGACCTCCGCATCGTCGGCGCAGTAGCGAATGCCTTCAACACGCAGCGTCCGGCCGACCCGCGCACAAAATTTCTCGAGACCTACTATCTCTCCGGCCGCCGCAACATCGGCGCCTCCATGCCGACCGACACGCTCGTGGCCATGGAAATCAAGCTCCCGGAAATATCCTTGCTCGACAACAAAGGCAAGCGCCGCAGCATCTCCGATGTCGCTTCGGAAGGTAAAGTGGTAGTGCTCAACTTCACCACCTATGCCGCGGAAGCCTCACCCGCTTTCAACGTGGAGCTCGCCAAAGTCTACAACGCCCACCACGCCGAGGGCCTGGAAGTCTACCAGATTGCCTTCGACGACGATGAATTCCAGTGGCGTCAGGCCGCAGCCAATCTCCCATGGATTACGGTATACAACGCTCCCGCCGACGGCGACCAGGTACTCCGCGACTACAACGTGGGCTCGCTGCCGGCCACTTTCGTAATCAACCGTCAGGGCGAACTCGTGGAGCGCGTGCCCGACATAAGCCATCTCGCCGCCACCGTAGCCCGTTATCTCTGACCTCACCGCGAAATGGACGACGACGCCCGGGCCGCGATGCCCAAAGTATCCGTGCTCGTAGTCACCTACAACCAGGAGGACTATATAGCCCGCGCGCTCGATTCCGTGCTCGCGCAGCAGACCGACTTCCCGTTTGAAATCGAGATAGCCGACGATTGCTCGACCGACCGCACCTCCGACATCTGCCGGGCCTATGCGGCGCAATTTCCCGGACGCATACACTACACGCGCAACAGGGAGAACCTCGGAGTACGTGAAAACTATTTTCGCGCGCTCCGCCGCTGCCGCGCCGAATATATCGCCGACTGCGCCGGCGACGACTTCTGGGTCGACGAGCGCAAACTGCAGAAGCAGGCCGACCTGCTCGACGCAAACCCTGAAGTAGGGCTCGTTCACACCGACTGGCGCTACTACAGCAACATATCCGGCTCCATCACCACATCGGACCCCGACGGCTCAAAGAAGCCCTTTCGCAAGCCTCTGGCAAAGCCGGGGGAACTCGACGTGGCCGTGCAGACGCTCGGCATCCTGATTCATTTCTGCAGCGCCCTGTTCCGCAAAAGCATCTTCCTTGCCGAAGCCGAGGCCGATCCGTGGCCTTTCGAAAGCCCCGAAATCTGCTATGAGGACCAGCAGCTCGCCGCCATCTACGCCCACAAAGCCGCCGTGGCCTACATTCCCGACGTAACGCTCTACTACACCGTCGGACAGGACTCTTTTTCCCATACGCCCGATCTCGAAAAGGATTTCCGCTTCAATTTCTCGCTAATAAAGCTGAAGCAGCACTATACGGAGCGGTATCACCTTGAAAAGTGGCGGATACGCCCGTCGGCAGTACGCGTGGCAAGGTTTCTCTACAGCGCAGCCATAATCCTTCGCGACCCCGACCGCCTGCACGATGTCGACACATTTCTGCGCGAGAGCGGTATGCCGCGTCCGTGGCGTTGCCGCGTCGCCATGTTCCTTTTCAAGCTCCCCGCTGTCGGGCCTCTCTATTCGCGCCTGAAAAAGTTCCACCACTACTGGCGCCTTAAAAAATGGACCTGACCGCCACGAATTCCGCTATGACAGCAGACTACGCCCATACACCCCGTGCAATCCTCGAACCCGGCATCACGGTAGTCGTACCCGTCTACAATCGCGAGCAGATGGCACGCGCCACGCTCCGCAGCATAGCCGGGCAGACCTATCGGCCGATGCGCGTCGTGCTGGTCGACAATGACTCAACCGACGGCACTCTCGGGATGCTGCGCCAATGGGCCGACTCGGTAAAGGCCCCCGATTTCAGTGTGGATATTCTTTCGGAAAGCATACACTCCGCCGCAGCTGCCCGCCGCAAGGGCACTGAAGCCGTCCGCACGGAATATCTAATGTTTTTCGACAGTGACGACATGATGCAACCCGACCATGTGGCCCGAGCCATGCGCGGGTTCGCCGCTCACCCGGAGGCTGACATTATCGGCTGGGACTTCCCGCTCTGCGACCCGCAGGGCCGCAAACTTCATCGCTGCCGCTTCTTCGCACGCTCGCTGATGTACCACAACCTCATCAACGGGTCGCTCTCCACCCAGCGCTACGCCATGCGCACCGCCCTACTCCTCGCTGCCGGCGGATGGAATCCGGCCATAAAACGCTGGAACGACCTCGAACTGGGCGTAAGGCTCGCTTTGCAGCGCCCTGTCGCCGTCAAGGCCGGGGGAAAGCCCACGCTCCACACCGTCGGCCACCCCGACTCCATAACCGGACCGTCGGCAACGGAAGCCGCCCCCGACCGCATTGCCACGCTCGACGCCGTCGAGCCACTGCTCACCTCGCGCCGCCACCGCCGCATCCTTCTGCTAAAGCGGGCCATCCTCGCAGGGGAATGCCGTCGGGAAGGCTCGCGCGGGTATGCCCACACTCAGATGCAAAACCTGCTCGGGAAGGAAAAATGCCCCTTTTACCGGCAGCTCTACCGTGCCGCATCGGCATGGGTGGCCTGCGGCATCCCGGGCGTGAGCGTAGCCTTCCGGCTGTTTTTCTGAGCCACTTACACTTCGGAATTTCCCTTTGAGCGGATTTTTTTGTAAATTTGTGGGAGACAAATCCTATCAGGGAGATTCAGCACCCCTATCTCCGTAAAGCACCGCGCAAAATGGACGAATATACCGACACCAATACCGAAAATATCTCCGACGAACCGGCCCTCGATTTCGATGAGCGCCCCGAAAAGCCAGTGGAATATATCGAGGACGACATCAAGACCCTCGACTGGCGCGAGCACATCCGCCTGCGTCCGGGCATGTATATCGGCAAACTCGGCGACGGCTCGTATAACGACGACGGCATCTATGTGCTTCTCAAAGAGGTAATCGACAATGCAATCGACGAATACAGCATGGGCTACGGCCGCCAGATAAGCGTGTCGCTCGAAGAATCGACCGTAACCGTGCGCGACCACGGCCGCGGCATCCCGCTGGGCAAACTCGTCGACGTAGCCTCGAAGATGAACACCGGCGCAAAATACGATTCCAAGGCCTTCAAGAAGGTAGTCGGCCTCAACGGTGTGGGTATCAAGGCCGTGAATGCGCTCAGCGACTCGTTTGAAATCCGGAGCTACCGCGACGGCATGATGCGCGCCGCCCGCTTCGAGCGCGGCCAGCTCATCGACGAAACCGGCGAAACGCCCACCGACGAGCCCAACGGAACCTACGTGCGCTTCACCCCGGACAACACCATTTTCCGCGACTTCCGGTTCAACGACGAGTTCATCGTCACACTTCTGCGAAACTACACTTACCTCAACACAGGTCTGGCCATCATCTTCAACGGCAAGCGCTACATATCGCGCAACGGCCTGCTCGACCTGCTCAAATCCAATCTCACCAAAGATCCGCTCTACCCCATAATCCATCTCAAGGGCGACGACATAGAGATAGCCCTCACGCATGCCAACCAGTATGGCGAGGAATACTACTCGTTTGTCAACGGTCAGCACACCACCCAGGGTGGCACGCACCTCACAGCGCTCAAAGAGAGCGTTTCGCGCACCATCAAGGAGTATTTCGGCAAGAACTTCGAATACACCGACATCCGCAACGGCATGATTGCAGCCGTATCGGTAAAGGTGGAGGAGCCGGTGTTCGAATCGCAGACAAAAACCAAACTCGGCAGCCGCGACATGGGTCCCGAAGGCCCCACAATCGCCAAATTCATAAGCGACTTCCTCAAGAAGGAGCTCGACAACTTCCTCCACAAGAACCTCGAGACCGCCGAGGTGATGCTCAAGAAGATTCAGGACAGCGAACGCGAGCGCAAGGCCATGGCCGGAGTGACAAAACTGGCCCGCGAGCGCGCCAAGAAAGTGAATCTCCACAACAGCAAGCTGCGCGACTGCCGCGTGCACCTCAACGACACCCGAGGCGACGAAGAGCGCAAGCTCGCATCTTCCATTTTCCTCACCGAGGGCGACTCCGCCTCAGGCTCCATTACCAAGATCCGCGATGTGGAGACCCAGGCCGTGTTCTCGCTGCGCGGCAAGCCGCTCAACTCTTTCGGCCTGACGCGCAAGGTAGTCTACGAAAACGAGGAGTTCAATCTTCTGCAGGCCGCGCTCAACATCGAGGACGGCCTCGACGGGCTGCGCTACAACAACGTGATCATCGCCACCGATGCCGACGTCGACGGCATGCACATACGCCTGCTGCTGCTCACTTTCTTCCTCCAATTCTTCCCAGACCTGGTGAAGCAGGGCCATGTCTACGTGCTGCAGACGCCGCTCTTCCGCGTGCGCGACAAAAACGCCACCAAGCGCACCGGCAAGACGAAAAAGAAACAGGACGCCTCAGAAACGCCCGACGAGCGCTCCACCGTCTACTGCTACTCCGACGAGGAGCGCGTGGAAGCCATCCGCCGCTTCGGCGCCAATGCCGAGATAACCCGATTCAAAGGCCTCGGCGAGATTTCGCCCGACGAGTTCCGCGGATTCATCGGCCCCGACATGCGTCTTGACCGCGTGACGCTCCGCAAGGACGACGGCGTATCCAAGCTCCTCGAATTCTATATGGGCAAAAATACCTCCGACCGTCAGGGCTTCATCATCAATAACCTTGTGGTGGAGGACGATTCGCAGATTTCCTGAGCGGCATGCCACATCCTCCCCACCCTTCCAAGCATGAAATGAAAACCGCACTTTTCGCCGGGTCGTTCGACCCCTTTACGCTCGGCCACAAATCAATAGCCGACCGCGGGCTGGAGATTTTCGACCGCCTCGTAATCGGCGTGGGCGTGAATCCCTCCAAGCAGGGATGGCTCCCCGTGGAGGAGCGCCTGGAGCGCATACGCCGCGTCTATGCCTCAGACCCGCGCGTCGAGGTAATAAGCTTCACTGGCCTGACCGTAGAGGCCGCACGCTCCTGCGGCGCCCGCTTCCTTCTGCGCGGGGTGCGCAGCGTGGCCGATTTCGAGTTCGAACGGCAGCTGGCCGACATAAACCGCAACATTTCAGGCCTGGAATCCGTTCTGATATATGCGCTTCCGGAGTACGCGTCGCTTAGTTCGTCGGCCGTCCGCGAGCTGGCATCCTACGGCGTCGACATAGCGCCGTATATCCCCTAACCGATTAGACATGAAATTTCTACAACGAATAAATCTCCGCTCTCTCCGCGTTCTTCCCTTAGTTGCCGTCGCCGCATCCGCAGCTGCATGGCTTGCCCCCGCGCGCTCCGATGCGCAGGAATTCCGACTAACGCCCGACCGCAAGCTGCTCATGTCGGAGCAGATTATCGAACGCTTCTACGTCGATTCCGTCAACTCCGACAAGATGGTGCAGGAGGCCATCGTGGCCATGCTCAAGACCCTCGACCCGCATTCCACCTACTCCGACCCCGAGGAGACCAAGGAACTCACCACCCCGCTCACAGGCAATTTCAGCGGCATAGGCGTGCAGTTCAATATGCTCAACGATACGCTATTCGTGATTCAGACCACTTCCGGCGGCCCGTCGGAGAAAGTCGGCATCCTCCCAGGCGACCGCATCATCCAGGCCGGCGATTCGGTGATTGCCGGACGCAAGCTTCCCAACTCGCGCATCATCAAGATTCTGCGCGGCGAAAAGGGTTCGCAGGTACTTCTTAAAGTGCTCCGCAAGGGCTCGCCCGAGCCGATAGCCTTCCTCGTGACGCGCGACGACATCCCGGTCTACAGCGTCGACGCCGCCTATATGGCCGACCCGACTACCGGCTACATCCGCATCTCGCGCTTCGGCGAGGAGACCGAAAAGGAATTTGAGAAAGCCCTCTCGGACCTCCGTGCCAAGGGGATGCAGAATCTTATCATCGACCTTGAGGACAACGGCGGCGGTTATCTCCAGGCGGCCCATCAGCTTGCCTCGCATTTCCTTGAGAAGGGCGACATGGTGGTCTATACCGACGCGCCGAAAATGGGTCGCTCCGACTTCCGCGTGGAGCGTGCCGGCGACTTCCGCAAGGGGCGTCTGGTAATCATGGCCAACCAATATTCGGCCTCCGCCGCAGAAATCCTTTCAGGAGCCGTGCAGGACAACGACCGCGGCCTCATCGTAGGGCGCCGCACCTTCGGCAAAGGTCTTGTTCAGCGACCCTTCCCCTTCCCCGACGGCTCTATGATACGCCTTACAGTGTCACGCTACTACACCCCTTCTGGCCGCTCAATCCAGAAGCCCTATGCCCCCGGCGATGAGGAGGCCTACCGCAAGGATATGCTCAACCGCTATGAAGCGGGCGAATTCTCAAGCGCCGACTCCATCCATCTGCCCGACTCGCTGCGTTACTCCACGCTGCGCAACCGCCGCCCGGTCTACGGCGGCGGAGGCATTATGCCCGACCTTTTCGTGCCCATCGACACCACGATGTACTCCACATACTACCGCGACCTCGTGGCCAAAGGCGTAATCAACCGCTTCGCCATAACCTATGTCGACGCCCACCGCAAGAGTCTCCGCGCCGAGTATCCCGACGGCGAGGCCTTCGACCGCGGGTTCACCTTCACGCCGGAGATGCTCGACGAAGTCGTGGCCCTGGGCCGCGCCGACAGCGTGATGCCCGACTCGGCCATGCTCGAGAAGTCGCGTCCGCTAATCGCCACAATAGTAAAAGGTCTCATAGCCCGCGACCTCTTCGAGAGCACGGACTACTTCCGTGTTGTAAATCCGGCGCTCAGCCCGAGTTACCGCGCCGCTCTCGACCTCATCAACGACGAGGAACGCTACAACCGGCTGCTCCGCGAGGGAGCTGTGCCAAATAAATAAGCGACACCGCAGAGCTCAGTAATATCGCGCCGCCCCATCGGAGAAATGAGCAAAGATAGCAGAGAAACTGCACACTTATAGGCCAAATGTGCCAATTTTAAGCCAAAAGGGTGTGCAATTTGCAAATAAACGTTAACCAACCGCCACTTTCAGCGCGCAATCTTGGGTGCCTTATGGGTGAAAAAGCTAACTTTGCACAGCAAAAGCTCTCCGTCCGCCCCGAACCCTCTCTCCCCGCTTCATTGCGCCGGATTTTTCGGCATCCTTTCGGTGCGGTCTGATTCTCAACTAAAAACTAAGTCTTTTGGCAAACATACTGACAACGCTTGTCGACCGACAGGCAACACGCTACGGCGACCGGGCAGCCGTCTACTACCGCACATCGCATGGCGAATGGCGCCCCTACAGCTGGCTCGAAATGCAGGAAATGGTCCGCAAGGCAGCCGCCGCGCTCGAAATTCTCGACATAAAGGAGGGAAGCAAAATCGCCGTATTCTCGGCCAACGACCCATATATTCTCATCACTGATTTCGCCGCTTTCGCCAACCGCGCCGTGCCGGTCAGCATCTACGCAACCTCGTCGGCCGAGCAGGTCGATTATATCGTGGGGGATGCCCAGGCCGAAATTCTGTTTGTCGGAAGCCGCGAGCAGTATACCATAGCCCGACGCGTGGCTGCCGAACAAAATTGCCTGCGCCGCATCGTGGCCTACACCGATTTCACCCTCGACGCCGACGACTCTACCACTCTGACTTTCAGCCAGCTCCTCAAGCTGGGCGAAGCGGCTTCTGCCGAATGTCTGGCCGAGGTAGACCGGCGCTCCCGCAGTGCGGAAGCCGACGACATCGCCACTCTGCTCTACACTTCCGGCACCACAGGCGACCCCAAGGGGGCGATTCTCCCCCACAGCTGCTTCACCGCCGCCATCGACGCCCACCACATACGCCTTTCCTCGCTCTCCGACAAGGATACGGCTATGAGTTTCCTCCCCCTGAGCCATATTTTCGAGAAGGCGTGGACATATTTCGCCCTCGACTCCGGTATCCGAGTGTACGTAAACCGCGACCCGCGCGAAATCCAGACCACCATCCGCGAGGTGCACCCCACGTGCATGTGCGCCGTGCCCCGCTTCTGGGAGAAAGCCTACGCGGCAATCAACGACAAGATGCAGCGCATGAAACCGCTGAGCCGCTGGATGTGCCGCCGCGCCCTGCAGGTAGGCTCGCGCCGCAACCTCGACTATGTGCGCCTGGGGCGCCCCGTGCCGCGTATGCTCGAACTGCAGTACCGCTTCTTCAATAAGCGCGTATTCAAGAAAGTGCAGCGCATAATGGGTATCGAGCACGGCAACATCTTCCCCACCGCCGGTGCGCCGCTGAGCAACTCCATAACGGCCTTCTTCCGCTCCATGGGTGTCCCCATCGTGATCGGCTACGGACTTTCGGAAACCACGGCCACCGTATCGTGCTTCCCCTATGTGGATTATGAAATAGGAACCGTCGGGACCCCTCTTGATATCATCGACGTGAAGATTGGCCCCGACAACGAAATACTGGTAAAGGGGCCGACCGTGATGCGCGGCTACTACAACAAACCGGCTGATACAGAGGCTGCTTTCACCGGCGACGGCTATTTCCGCACCGGCGACGCCGGATACTTCGACGGCAGCGGAGCCCTGGTGCTCACCGAGCGCATCAAGGACCTCTTCAAGACCTCCAACGGCAAATATATCGCTCCCCAGGCCATCGAAAGCCGTCTGGGCGAGGATAAATATATCGAGCAAGTGGCCGTAATCGGCGACAACCGCAAGTTTGTCACAGCAATCATCGTGCCAGCCATCGAAGCCATCAAGGAATACGCCTCGTCGAAGAAAATTTCCTACCGCTCGCTCGAGGACCTCGTGGACAACCCGCGCATCAAGGAGCTGATTGCCGACAGGATAGAAGCCCTACAGGAAGGTCTCGCCTCATTCGAAAAAATCAAGCGCTTCACACTCCTTCCAAAGGAATTCACCATGGAGTCAGGCGAGCTTACCAACACCCTGAAAATCCGGCGCCCGGTAATCAACCGCCACTACGCCTCCCAGATAGAAGCCATGTACGCCTACTGACGCTCCTGCGGAAGGAGCCGGAGAGGCGATGCCGTCTTCATTGACACGCAAGCCCGTAAATCATATTTGATAATTCAAAAAATTAGTCGTAATTTTGCGTTAGGCATTCGGGCGACCCAAAGCCCGATATACATTTGTATATTCCCGATTGAAATCGTCAATCCATGCGTAGACTATTGATTGTCATAGCGTTTGTTGCAGCTCTGGCCATTGGCCGGGGGTTGGCTAACACGCCCGTGTGGGAGGAGGTTGCAGCTCCGGCACCTGCCACCACCCAGACAATCGACATGGATGCCGACACCCAGATAGCCGTGGCCAACGGATATATTTACCTTTGGACTGAGAAGCCCGTAACCGTAAAACTCTTCTCCATCCTCGGCCAGCTCATCTCGCAGGAAACCATCAAACCGGGCCTCCACCGCATCAAACTCTCCGCCCGAGGCATCTACATCGTCCGCGCCGGCACCGCCACGCGCCGCGTAACCCTCTGACCGACCTACATTTCATCCATTCCACCCTAATATTTGGTAGCCACAACTATTTGGCCACCAACCAGTAGGGATGCACCCCGGTGCATCCTGCTACAGCACACCCATCCAACCTCATACACCACTGATTTATTGGAATTTGCGGATGCACCAGGGTGCATCCCTACCGGTGCATCCCTGCATCCTTACGGCTGCGAATTTATGGGCTGATTATTTGGAGATTAAGGAACGGTTATGTAAATTTGCAGTGGCATTGCAAATTTACATAACCAACACAAGGAATGGAAGGCAACTATATCGAGCGTACGATGGCCAAGGCGATTAAAGACGCTGCAAAGTATTTCCCGGTGATTACGCTGACAGGTCCACGCCAGTCGGGTAAGTCCACCCTCCTGCGCCACCTTTTCAGCGACGCTCCATATTTTTCGATGGAGGACGTCGCTTTCCGCGAAGTCGCGCTGGAGGACCCGAAGGGTTTCCTATCGCAGTTCCCTGAAAGCGTTATAATCGACGAAGTTCAGCGGGCTCCGGATCTGCTGTCGTATATTCAGGGGATTGCAGACGAGCATCCCGACCGCCGATTCTACCTCACGGGCAGTTCAAATTTCGCTCTGCTGCAGTCGGTGACGCAGTCGCTTGCCGGACGAGCCGCCATTTTCGAGCTTCTGCCACTCTCGCTGGAGGAGGTCGCCGAGCCGCTCGAACGGTTCACCCTCGACAAGGTACTATACAGAGGCTTCTATCCGGCGATTTGGGGAGGCAGCAACATCGCAGAATATCTGTATCCCAACTATGTCAAGACCTATGTAGAGCGCGACGTGCGCAACATACTCGCCGTCAAGGACCTCGACACTTTCCAGCGCTTCATACGTCTGTGCGCCGGCCGGATAGGAAGCATATTCAATGCTTCGGAGCTGTCGAACGAGCTCGGAGTGGCTGTGAATACCATCAATTCCTGGCTCTCAGTGCTTCAGGCTTCATATCTAATCTACCTCCTTCCGCCATTCTACACGAACACGCGCAAACGACTGACCAAGAGTCCGAAACTATATTTTACCGACTGCGGACTGGCCGCATACCTTCTCGACATCGACTCACCCGCCACAATGAGCCGCGACAAAATGCGCGGTCACCTGTTTGAGAATATGGTCGTAACAGACTGGCTGAAAAAAGCATATAATACGGGGCGCAACGGAGGGCTGTATTTCTACCGCGACTCAAACGGAAATGAAGTCGATCTGCTGGTGAAAAACGGAAGCGCATACGACTGCTACGAAATCAAATCGTCGGCCACCTTCCACCCTGACTTCGCCAAAGGTCTCAACAGCTTTGAAAACGCCTTCCCCGACCTTGTAAAATCAAAAAACATAATCTACGCCGGCGACACCCTCCCCTCCATCAACGGCATCTCCATCCTAAGCTTCCGACCGAAAATCTGACAGGCCATCCCACACCCCTACCCATCAGCCCATTACGGCAGCTTTATGTAAATTTTCAGTGGCACTGCAAATTTACATAAACGGCACTCATTAAACGCTTAGTTTACTTTATGCCAATAAGTTATATAGGATATCATTACTTTAAAAGTTTCCTGACGTTGTCGCCACTTTCCAGCACGCTCATCTGATGGATGGCTATCCGGTTCAGTTTAACAAGCCGCTCGCCTTGCGAGATGCCCTGCTCGATGAAAACCGCATTGAGATTTTCCATATTCGACAGGCAGATAAGCTCATTGATTGTGGCGTAGTCGCGTATGTTGCCCTTAAGCTCAGGATTGGCTTCACGCCATTGTTTTGCAGTCACACCAAACATCCCCACCCTTCACGGCATCGCAATCCAAAACTACCGCACCAATGCCAAAAAGGGCTGTATGTAAGAGAAATAGGGCCTTCAAAACAAGAATACTATAATCCACTTGGCAACAGAATCATAACTGCCAACCCCTATCTGCCAAGATATATAAAATATTTGCCACTAAAATCGGCCTAAAATTGAAGCCGGTTTTAGTGGCAATCTTAATTGCTATCAGAAATAACAGAATCAATTCACTGTTGCGTAAAAGTAATATCGTCAACAATTAGCGTCTGCTTGCCAAATGTATAGAATCCTACACCTGTAAAATCTAACGGCATATATCTTACTTTAAGAATTTCCATATCATTTACGTAAAATGATAATGTTGAACCGTCGGAAACAAGTTTCCACACCTGATTGAGTTTGTTTTTCTTGGGCCATTTTACTCCCTGAGAAATTGAACCTACCAATTTGTTGTCAACGAATCGTAAAAAATTCACCATCTCATCGTTGAATGTAAACGCATAGAAATTGCCGAAATCACGATAGTTGAATATAAATCCACAGTTTTTGTCGGTACCAAGTTTGTCAATCTTCACGTTTGAAAGAATCTCAAATGGCTTCTTTACATTGAGCGGTGCATAACAATGCGTCTCAAAAGTAGTATTTTCTCCAACTTGCGCGCCAAGCATCGCAGTAGCGAACTTGTTGATACCCTTAGATTTGATTGTCATAACACCTTTGTCAATAACAGCGGTACCATTATTACTGTCTCCCGCGCTCTCGGTCCAACCGAGGCTGTTGCCTTCAAACTCTTCCTTGAAAGTCTGGGCAAAGATAGATGTCGATGACAATATAGCCACGACGCTCAAAATAATTAAATTTTTTTTCATGGTTTTTTGTAGTTATGTTTATAAACTTACAGTTTTTCCTATTCTTGTCTGAAGTTCAAGAACCATAGGTTCCAATTCCTTTGGGAGGCGATCTATTTCATCAAATTCTCCATGTCTGGCCTGCATTGCAGCCGCGACTTCAGAGGAAATTTTAATTTGAAATGCCACACGCTCGTCTGTCGTTACATCTCTTATTATAACTCTATTTCTCATTTCCTTTTCTGACATTGTAAATGCCTTGTATTTCCACGGAGTCTGCAGATAGCCTCCCGCATAATCTGTTGTCTCAATTTCAGGGAAATAATTAAGAATAATCTGATGCAACAATTTCCAAGCTTTACTGGTGTCAACAGCTCCCGTCTCAGGGTCCCTTGTATAATATTGTGGATCCAATGTTATCGTTATAAATTTGTTCACAAGCCCAGAGGAAGCCGACGCACGATAAAAGCCATCCTGATTTAAATTGAATGACAACGAATTTCGTTCGTCACTTCCATAGAATTTAGAGTGCATTGTGGTGTATTCATTGCATTCAATTCTAATTATTGCAACTTGACTCTTTTTCGGGGGACGAGTGAACTCTGCGTAGCCGTTGCCCATAAACACATTGTTTATATAGATGGCAGCTTCTTGAGGAGTAACTTGAATTTTAATTACCTTTTCTTTGTGGGCATCTATCGATAAGATAGAGAAAAGTAAAACTATTAAAGTCAATAATTTCTTCTTCATTGCTAATAATGTCTGTTATTTGAATACTTTAATCTTTTGGGAATCTGAATGTCCACAAGATTTCCATCTTTAAGGTCTTCTGCATATACTTTTTTAGAATATACCTCTTCTCCGTTGTCTCGGCAAGAAACCTCCAGCAGTTTTTGCCCTTTCGGAACTGTATAATACACCATATCACGACCAAGGTACTGACCGTCGACGTATATTTCGATATAACGTTCTGGGCAAGTAAAAACAATTGTTTTTTGCGAACTGCAAGACACAACGGCAATGAATGCGAAGACTATAGTCATTGCTTTCACAATTGTTATTCCCAAACTCTTTGTAAATGGGAAACGAGGATACATGATATGCTTTCAAAAATCAGCCACGGTCATCCTCTCGATGGCAAAATGATTGGTATAAAAAAAAGCGTAGGTGACTGTATCTGTTGCCGTCCTACGAATCGAGGCTTCTCGCATTGCCCTATTACGGTTGGACGGCAACGAAAGAAGCCCTACGCTTGTATATGCAACTAATCCATCGGGCTTTATTCCTCTCGGAACATCTCCCAAATGCGACATAATTACATATCCATGGGCATCTACCGTTGCTCAATCCTTGACCGTAATAAGAAATTTTGCGAGAATTTCGATTCGTCAAGAATCAGCGCGGATAAACGCTTTTCAAAATGTCTTGTCACCCCGCCCACGCTCCCACGACCGTGGGCTTCAGATGAGCGGTCGGTAATTGCAAAATTATAAACTATTTCTAAAATAAAAAAATTTCCTTACTATTCATTTCCAAAAAGATTCCGTGAAAGAATTACAACGTAGAAAATTTGTTGAGGACGAGGGGGCAACCTCGAAGATGTTGAATCTGTTTAGCCCTATGTTTAGGAGCGGTCGCAGACCGAGACTTACCTGGGGTATATTGTTGACAATTATACGACAGCCCTGAAGAGATTGACATTTTACGCACGAATAGCGTACTCCCATTTATGGTTGATTTGCATCGTATTACCCGCCATAGGCAATGTGTTTAGCGGCGCTGGCGGAAGAAGGATTGGAGGAGGGAGGCGCACTCGGCGGCGAGAACGCCCTGGGTTACGGTGGCGCGTGGATGGAAGGGTTTGCGGCTGACGTAGGTGGCGAAGCCGCGCTTCTCGTCGGCGGCTCCGATAACTATGCGCGGTATCTGCGCCCAGCCGATTGCTCCGGCACACATAAGGCATGGCTCGACGGTGACGTATAGCGTGCAATCCGTAAGATATTTGCCTCCGAGGGTCTGGGCGGCAGCGGTGATGGCCTGCATCTCGGCATGGGCTGTGACGTCGCCGAGTGTTTCCGTGAGGTTATGGCCACGGCCCACCACAGTGTTACCGGCCACAACAACGGCACCGATGGGAATTTCCCCCTGTTCATAAGCTTTGCGGGCTTCGCCCAGAGCGAGCCGCATATAATATTCGTCGGGATTCGTAAGCATATTCGTTCAAAATCAGTTGAAAAAGAATAAGTAACTGGTCTAAATTATTTCATATAACTATCCACTCAATTTCCCTCCTTCGTAGAGCCGGCACCACAACATCGCCTCTCCGAGGCTTAGATGTCGATGCCCCTCTCTACCCCAGGCTCGGCCTACGGCCTTCACCTGGGGTTAGATACAATCCCGGCCCTCCGGGCCTTAGAGGATAATATAAAGTATTAGGGATGGAAAATTGTAGATACTCATCTATCATACTTTACTGATTTAATTTCAGTCGTCGACACTGATAATACGGACCTCGCGAGGGAACCACAGATAGCCTTTGGCACCGGGATAGCCGCACTCGGCCAGCAGGGCGCAATAGTCGCGCAACTGCCTGCGATAGCCGGAATGCATTCCAGCGCCGAATTTGTAATCCACCACGGCTATGGAGCCGTCGGCAGTCCAGACGACGCGGTCGGGGCGCCGCACCGAGGTACCTCCGGCCGTAATCGGCCGCTCCATAATCACACGACGGAAACCTTCGAACCATGGGCGCACATGCACATCGGCCAATGCATTGCTCAGCAAAGTGCGGCACTCTTCGGTCTGCTCGGTCGAAAGATGATAGCGGCGCGCACGCGAGTTGAGAGCCAGATCAAGGTCGTCGATATGGCGGACTCGACTCAGAACGCTGTGGAGGAAAGTTCCGTAATCGCGCTCGTCGTTGAAATCAAAATGCGACACGGGCTCCAGTTCCATCTCCGACACAACTCTCGGGGCGCGGTTCACGCAATAGTCTGCCGTAAACGCCGGCGTAGGGTCTGCGGAAACGTCGGATGGCCCTCCCGTTGCCTCGGACTGAGCATCCTCCTGTGCACATTTCTCACTACGACCCGGAACTACGGGGGCACCAAGCCTGAACACGGCCTCCCCCTCGCCGTCAAGTGCCGTTTTGCCCTCCAGGGGGAGCGTCCACGGCTGCTTCGACTCATCAAGGGACGCAATCATGGAGGGGGTGGCACATTCTATCGCTTTCTTGATACAGTCGCCCCAACCCGACCGCTCGGCCGGTTTTTCCTTCTTCTCACACTCATCCCGGGCGCCGTCGAGCTTATCAACGTAGATGATAAGCTCGTTGACCGCGCGGGTGAACGCCACATAGGCCACATTTAGGGAGTCGACCATCTGCTCGGCCTCCCACGCCTCGGCCTGAGGTGCGAGACAGTCGAACGATTTGTTGCTGAATTTATTGGGAAGCAACATATACGGCGGAACATCGCCGGGAGCAGCCCAGGGAACGGCCTCGCTCCCCACGCGATACCATCCGTAGCTGTGGCGGTACATATTGTCCTCGCCCACAACGGCATCGGAGAAGAAAGGCACGTGCACACACTTGAAATCCAGTCCCTTCGACTTATGAATGGTCATGACATTTATACCGGCCAGCTCGGCGGGCGCCTCCACGTTGGTGAAACGTCCGCGCAGATTCCACCACTCCATGAAGTCGCGCACGCTGTTGTTGCCGTTTTCGGAAAACTCCGCCACGAGATCCTGCAGCGCGGTGATGAAAGCGATGTCGGAGCGACGCGATTCCGGCGGCAGAAAATCGTGGATTATGCTTTCGGTGAGATGCAGGAGCGTGGGAGTGGTAATATTGCTCAGGCGTGCGAGGCCGGCATCAATTCCGGCCTGCCGCTCGTCGTAGCCGGGGTCGCCCGGTTCGCTTATGGTGGCCGCAACAGCCTTTGCAAGGGCCTCGGAATCGGTGAGCCGCCTGCGCACGGCATTCCCCTCTGCGTCTACATCGTCGATTTCGGTGAAGCGCTCGATTTCGAAGCGGTGAACCAGGCGGTTGCGCTGATATACGGGATTCACTTCCATCGGTCGGTTGCCGTCGGCGTCGGGGCGTCTGTGGGGACTCACAATCCTGGATGGCTCGCCCGTAAGGGTGAGGATGCTGATTACCATTCTTACTGCCGGCGACATCCCCACGGGAATGGAGTCGGCCGATACAACCGGCACATGCCCGTGGTGCCACCCTGAATCGGGATTCTCCATCACAGCCATAAGATGCCGTATCACCTTCTTGCTCTGATACCCCTTGCGCACCAGTACAGCAATATCCGACGGGCGGAATCCGGCGTCGAGCTGCCGGGAAATCTCGCGGGTGAGGCGGTCGAGCTCGCGGGCTTCCGTGGCCGCCGAAATATCGTCTGCATCGTCGGAGGAGGCGTCGACTGTCTCAGCCGTCTCGGCATCGTCGGGGAGGAAGTGCACGCACACGTAGCCGGGGATACCGGCGTGGCGGTCGTTGACCTGCTGCACCAGTCCGCTATAGGTTTCGCGGATGCCACGCGAGCCGTCGGGATCAAAAAGCTGCGCCAGCGAGCTGAAGAGCGTGTTGTTGAACCTCACCACCAGCGGAGAGCTGCGCCAGTTGGAGTTCTCGCTGACGTCGACGCCCCGGATGTCGACACTGCCGGGGAAACGACTTTCCACCGATGTCTCGACTCCCGAACCGAGCAGGTCTGGGCTGGAGTTGCGGAAGCGGTATATACACTGCTTCTCGTCGCCGATAATCAGATTGTCGTATCCCTCCGAAAGGCTCTGGAGCACCAGGGGCTCAAGATTTCGCCACTGCAGCTGCGACGTATCCTGAAACTCGTCGATAAGAAAATGATGGATGGACGATCCCATACGCTCATAAATGAACGGCGCCTCCTCCTCGCTGATTATGCTGCCGAGAAGATCTCCCGTATCGGAAAGGAGCATAGAGTCGTTGTCGCGCCTGTAGCTGTCGAGATATCGGTTTACCTGGCCGAAAAGTCCAAGCTGGTAGAGCTGGGTGGAGAGCAGTGCCGCGAACCGCCGCCGGAGATTGTACTCAAGCACTGCGGTGCTGAGCGCTCCTACCTCCGTCAGAATACTTTCAGGCGGGTTCTGACCCTTATTAAAAGCGGCGCCGGGATTTTCGGCCCATTTCGGCACGGATTTATTCTCCTTCTTCACCTCAAGAGCGCCCCCGGCCCACGCTTCGAGATACTTCCGGAGGGTGGAACTGCCCGTTGCTCCCAAGGCCTGCATCAGACTGCCGCTGCGGGCCGCGAGGTCTGCACCCTCCCGCGCGAAATAGCCCTTCTCGGAAAGCGCTGCGGCAAAACGTTCGAGCCTCGACGGGTCGCGGAAATACTCGTCGATTTCCGCGCGGTGAAGCTTGTATTTCTCGTTGTGGAAGCTCGCAATCTCCCTGAAGAGATCGCGCTGCAGCCCCGACGACTGCGAGAAAAGATTGGCCGACGCGCCGCTCTCCACTTTCGCCCGCATGAAGCGCATAAGCCAGTGCTCCATATAGCGGCGGTGGGTTTTCTCGGCCTCCGAGGCCTCCGACGGCTCCGGCATATTGATACTTTGAAGCATCTTGCCCACAGCCACGGCTATGGCGTAGGTCTCGTCGATTTCCACGGTGCGTGTGGGCGACAGCTCAAGTTCGCGCGTAAACGTGTTGAGCACACGCTGGAAGAAGGCATCGATCGTGCTGACGTTGAACCACGAGAAATTGAACAGGAGGTCTTCGAGGGCCGCTCCGGCATGGCGTGCAAGAGTCTCGCCGTCGGTGCGGAACTCCTCCAGGAAATAATCGAAATGAGCGCCGCGGTCGGCGTCGGGACGCGGATCGGCCAGACGCGCGAGTTCGCTGATGATGCGTTCGGTCATTTCCTGGGTGGCCTTGTTGGTAAAGGTAACAGCCAGAATCTCGCTGTGGGCCATCGGCTTGCGACGTCCGGCCGCAGGAAGCTCGCGCAGATGGTAGCGTCCGTCGGCTTCGCTTTTTCTGCCGAGAAGGTGTTTGAGATAGCGGCGGGTGAGCTGAAACGTCTTGCCCGAGCCCGCCGAGGCTTTGTGGATTGTCAGCATACCCACAAATATAACGTTTTTTCATCAAACCGCCGAACCACCAACCTTCCATTTGTGTGCATTGTTAATAAAACAGAGGGGTTGCCACGCACACCGGAAGCCCGCACGGCGAGGCGACGCGCCGGAATTCCGGATTTCCATACACAACGCCGCCATAGGTGTTGCCGAAAAGCCTTGATTTGACTTTTTTTTAGTAAATTTGCAACTGAATTATTCCGACTGATGATAGAACGTATTGTAATTATCGACAGCGCCGATCCCGTCAGCTTCTACGGGGTCAACAACTCCAACATGCAGCTGATCCGCAACCTTTTCCCCAAGCTGCGCATGGCTGCCCGCGGGTCGGTGATAAAAGTGATAGGCGACGATGCCGAGACCGAGGAATTCGAAAAGAAAATCAAGGAACTCGAAGCCTACTGCGCCAAATTCAACAAACTCACCGAGGATGTGATCCTCGATATAATGAAGGGCGAGACACCCCACGACTCGCGTGCCGACGGAGTGATAATCTACGGCGTGAACGGCAAACCCATCGCCGCGCGCACGCCCAACCAGCAGAAACTCGCCGACAGCTTCCGCCACAACGACCTGACGTTCGCCCTCGGTCCGGCCGGCACCGGCAAGACATATGTGGCCATCGCACTGGCCGTCAAAGCATTGAAAAACCGCGAAGTAAAGAAGATTATCCTGTCGCGCCCCGCTGTGGAGGCCGGCGAAAAGCTCGGCTTCCTTCCCGGCGATATGAAGGACAAAATCGACCCCTATCTTCAGCCGCTCTACGATGCGCTCGAGGATATGATTCCGGCCGTCAAACTCAAGGAATACATGGAGACGAAGGTGATTCAGATCGCGCCTCTGGCATTCATGCGCGGCCGCACGCTCAACGACGCCGTAATCGTGCTCGACGAGGCGCAGAACACCACCACCCACCAGATCAAGATGTTCCTCACACGTCTGGGCGTCAACGCCAAGATGATAATCACCGGCGACGTAACCCAGATCGACCTGCCGCGCACGGCCACCTCGGGCCTCGTTCAGGCCCTGCGTATACTCCGCGACATTCCCGGCATCGGGAAGGTGGAGTTCGGCAAGAAGGACATAGTGCGCCATCAGCTGGTGCAGCGCATCGTGGAAGCCTACCAGGCTTTCGACGAGGAGCAGAAGAAGCAGGCGACCCAAGGCAATGAGGACGCTGACGCCGAAGCCCCGGCATGACAAAACCAACTTATCACCCAATATTCCCCCAATCCAACCCACAATGGCTACACTTACCAAAACCGACTTTCATTTCCCCGGCCAGACCAACGTGTATCATGGCAAAGTGCGCGACGTCTATTCCGTGGCCGACGACCTCCTCGTAATGGTGGCTACCGACCGCATCTCGGCATTCGACGTAATCCTCCCGAAAGGCATCCCCTACAAGGGCCAGGTGCTCAACCAGATAGCTACCTACTTCCTTGAGGCTACCGCCGACCTCGTGCCCAACTGGCGCCTGGCCACGCCCGACCCGATGGTCACCGTAGGCTACCGCTGCGAGGGCTTCCCCGTGGAGATGATTATCCGCGGCTACCTCACCGGAAGCGCATGGCGCGAATATGCAGCCGGCAAGCGCGAGCTATGCGGCGTGAAGCTTCCCGACGGGATGCGCGAGAACGAGCGCTTCCCCGAGCCCATCATTACCCCCACCACCAAAGCAGCCGAGGGCCACGACGAGAATATCTCGCGCGAGGAAATCATAGCCCAGGGTCTGGTAAGCGAGGAAGACTACGCAGTGATGGAGCAGTATACGCGCCAACTCTTCGCCCGCGGCACCGAGATGGCAGCCGAAAAAGGCCTGATTCTTGTCGACACAAAATATGAATTCGGCAAACGCGCCGGCCGCGTTATTCTCATCGACGAAATCCACACCCCCGACTCCAGCCGCTACTTCTATGCCGACGGCTTCGAGGAGCGCTTCGAAAAAGGGGAAGCCCAGCGCCAGCTCTCGAAGGAATTCGTGCGTCAGTGGCTCATCGACAATGGATTCATGGGCAAGGAGGGGCAGTCTGTACCCGAAATGACCGATGCTTTCTGCCAGGAGGTATCCGAGCGCTATATCGAGCTGTACGAACTTATTACCGGACAGAAATTCGTCAAAGCCCCCGAAGAGCATCTTGAAAGCCGCATTGCCGACAACGTGCTCTCCTGCCTCAACATGCTGCGCGACTGATGGCCACCACACCCGAAACGATAACCCCCTACGGCTCAGCCGACTCGAAGACCGAGCAGGTGGAGCGCATGTTCGACTCCATTGCCCCGGCCTACGATTTCATGAACCGCGCCATGACCCTCGGCATCGACCGCCGGTGGCGCCGCAAGGCCGTGGAGATGGTGGCGGCAACATGCCCGAAGGCGATTCTCGACGTAGCTACCGGAACAGCCGACTTCGCCCTGCAACTCGCCCGCTCCATGCCGGAAGCCACAATCACCGGAATAGACCTGAGCGAAGAAATGCTCGCGTTCGGACGCCGCAAGGTCGAACAGGCCGGGCTCACCGACCGCATCGAGCTTCGTAAGGCCGACTGCCTTGCCCTCCCCTATGCCGACGCGTCGTTCGATGCCATCACCGTGGCTTTCGGCGTGCGCAATTTCGAGCAGCTTGCCAAAGGCTACGCCGAAATGGCCCGGGTGCTTCGCCCCGGAGGGATACTCTGCGTGGTCGAGCTTGCCGTGCCGGGGTCGAAACTCGTGCGCCCGTTCTATAATCTGTATACCCGCGCCGTGATTCCGGCAGTGGGTCGCATCGTGAGCTCCGACAGCCGCGCCTACACCTACCTGCCGCAGTCGATAGCCGCGATGCCCGGAGGCAGCCGGATGCTCGATATTATGCGGGAAGCCGGCCTGACCGACGCACGCCTGACCCCTCTTACCTTCGGAGTGTGCGCCATCTACACAGCCAGGAAACCGCAATAGCCGATTTGGCACCCGCTTGTGGCGCATATGGCATCGCATACGCCCGGTCGAGCCAATTTTTGGTGAATTTTGCTAATTTTTTAGCGAATAAGTGTTAAAAACACACCCGCGCTATTGCACAGTTTCCAAAAACTTGTTTCCTTTGCATGTGTGTTTTTCATAGTATTAGATTAAGATAAAGGTTTAAAGGAAAAAGGTCGTCGGGATGACGACCTTTTTTTAGTTAAAAACGCATCCCCCACAACCGCACTCATAGGGTAGAGGCAATCACGATACACCTCGATTTAACAAAAAATTTTCATCACCGCCGCAGCATTCTTCGCGATGCTTTCGGCGCTTTTTTGTATTGAGGTGTTATTTTAGTATATTTGCACAATAACTAAAGGCAATAATATTTATGTCTGCCACCAAAAAGGATAGTAAGGGTGTTGCACTCCACCGCACGGACGCACGAGCCGTGCGTCCCTACAATATGGGTGAATTCTGTTGGTTCTGCAACACCATCCGACTATCGATAAATCGACCATCAGAGATGACGGATGCACCAGGGTGCATCCCTACAATCTGACGACGAGGTTTCAGACAGCATAAACGGCCGACATGCATATTATCCTTCTATTGAATATACGCGCTCTATGGAAAATCAATCCTTCAGGCAGCCCGAGCATATCCCCGAAATTCCGCGGCCACACTACAGGCAGCCTTACAACCCCTATATGCCCCCGCCTCCCAGCAATTCCACCAATGTTATGGGCATATTGGGCTTCATATTCTCGCTGTTGAGCCTTTTCATCGGGTTTATTCCGATTTTCGGCTGGATAATATGGGTGCTCGGCCTTGTATTCTCATGCATAGGGCTGGGCAGGCGGCCGCGCGCCCTGGCCGTGGCCGGACTGATTATATCCGTGGCGGTTGTGGCCATGCTCGTTGTTTTCGCAGCCATCTTTGGCGAAGCTTTCAGCGAGGCCATGGATGCATTCAATACCTCGGTCTCCGACTTCGACTGACAGCAAACAGAGTAGCTACAATAGCTATTTTAGCTAACATAGCTACCTACGCTAAAAAGCAATTTAACAACTCATAATAACCCCTAACAACTATGTCGTTTGTAAAAGAATTCAAAGAGTTTGCCATGAAAGGCAACGTAGTCGACATGGCAGTCGGTGTAATCATCGGCGCAGCCTTCGGCAAGATCGTAAGCTCGCTCGTCGACGATATCATCATGCCTCTGGTCGGCGTGGCTACCGGCGGCATCAACTTCACCGACTATAAATGGGTGATTCAGAAAGCCGTGACCGACGGCCAGGAAGTGCTCAAGCCCGAAGTTACGATGAACTGGGGCGCATGGGTGCAGACCATCGTCGATTTCCTCATCGTAGCCTTCTGTATCTTCGTGATGATCAAATTCATCAACAATATGCGCAAACGCACGGCCAAGGCCGAAGCGGAAGAAGCAGCAGCCGCTCCCGCCGAGCCTTCGAAGGAAGAGCAGCTTCTTACCGAAATCCGCGACCTTCTCAAGGAGCAGCAGGCTAAAAAGTAAGCATCGATCAGGCAGCCTGAAACCGATATTCCTCATAGGATTCATGGGCTCAGGGAAAACCACCCTGGGCCGGGCGCTCCACGGGGCCATCGGCCCGGGTGGAGTGCGCCTGCGTTTTGTCGACCTCGACGAGGCAGTAGAACAGGCCGAGGACACCACCGTGGCCGAAATCTTCAGCCGAAAGGGAGAGGCGTACTTCCGTCGCCTCGAATCAGATACGCTACGGAAACTGGCTGCCACATCGGGCACCGTGGTGGCATGCGGAGGCGGGACACCCTGCCAGCCGGGGAATATGGAGTGGATGAACGCCAACGGTCTGACCGTCCTGCTCCGGGCCTCCGACGAAGCACTGCTGCGCCGCCTCTCGGAGGGAGCAGCCAGGCGCCCTCTCATAGCCGGGCTGTCACACGACGAACTTAGACGCTTCATCGCCGCCAAACAGGCCGAACGCCAACCCTTCTACTCGCAGGCGGCGCTCACCTTCCCCTCCGACCTGCTTGAGACCGCCGACGAGATTGCGGCCTCACGCCAACGATTCCTTAAACTTATCGAATGCCACATGAAATGACTTCTGCCGAAACACAGTCGACTCCCGACGTAAAGGAGGCTATGGTCGAAACAGCCACTCCGCGCCGACGCGCCACTATCGGTCTGCCCAAGTGCCTCAACCACGCCGAAAAGCGCTTCCCGCTTACACCCGAGGCCGTGGGCACGCTCACGCGTATGGGCTTCGCCGTAAGGATGGAGGCCGATGCCGCCTCCTATATCCACTACAGCGACCGCGCCTACGTGCGCGCCGGGGCGCAGATATGTCCGCGCTCGCAGGCCCTCGGCGCCGACATCGTGATACATCTGGCTCCGCTGGAGATTTCCGACATCCGTCAGCTCCACCGCGGCGCCATGCTCCTGAGTCTGGCGAACTTCAACCGCAAGAGTGCCCCGGAGGTAATCAAGGAGTTGCTCTCGCGGCGCATAATCAATATCGCAATCGACCTGGTGCGCGATCCGCAGGGCAACCGTCCCTTCGGCGACATCCTCTCGGAAATCGACGGACGCAGCGCCATGACCATAGCGGCATCGATGCTCGCCGACCCCGTAAACGGCAAGGGGATACTTCTGGGCGGCATCGCCGGGGTGATACCCTGCGAAGTAACAATCATAGGGTCCTGCCTGGCCGCGGCTGCGGCCGCCCGCTCGGCCATGGGCCTTGGAGCCATAGTGCGCCTCTTCGACGACGATGTCTACCGGCTGCGCACGGCCCTGCGCCAGCTGGGAGGGGGAGTGATCGGTTCGTCGCTCCATCCGCGTGTGCTTGAGAGCGCACTGCGCACGGCCGATATCGTGGTAGTCACCGAGCGCACCAGCGCCCTGCCCGTCGACGGCGACCCCACGGCAATTCTCAAGCGCAACGCTCTGGTATTCGACCTATCGGAATGCCCCGGCAGGGCATTTACATCGCTACGGCCCATCGACCTGGGCGAACTCGACACCCTGAAATGCACCCAGGCCACAGGCTTCTCGATGGTCAACGACCTCAACGACGAAGCCACCTACCGCCGCTACTGCTTCATCAACCCCGGAAGCACCGTGCCGCGCACTGCCGCCATGGCTCTGAGCGACACCTTCATAACTCTTCTCAACCAGATTGCCGACTGCGAAGGTGGCGGCGCCGGCGCGCGCCTGCCGCTGTCGGCGGGGTTGCAGCAGGCCGTTCTGACCTTCATGGGCAAAGCCGTCAACCCCAAAGTGGCATCGCTCGCCGGACTTCGCTATACCGACATTGCCATTCTCCTGTCACTCAGCTGAGCAGAGCCGGAACGTTAACCGAACCAATCACACCTCAAGCCAATGGCCAAACGAAAATACTACGTGGTATGGGTAGGGCGCGAGCCCGGAATCTACGAAGACTGGGACGACTGCTTCGAACAGGTCGACGGCTTTCCCGGCGCCCGCTACAAGGCCTTCGACAGTTCCACTGCCGCCGCCATCGCATTCCGCGGCGATCCCAACGACCAGGCCTCGATTATCGAGGCCATCGCCGCCCACAACGCCGAAAAGGCCCGCGCACACAAGGCTCAGCTTTTCGAGATTCCCGAAATCAATCCCGACTCCATAGCCGTTGACGGTGCCTGCGCCGGCAATCCCGGCATGATGGAATACCGGGGAGTCGACGTGCGCTCCGGCACAGAGCTTTTCCATGTTGGTCCTTATCCTGAAGGAACGAACAATATAGCCGAGTATCTCGCCTTAGTACATGCACTTGCATATCTCTGGAAAAAGGGAGACTCCACAACCCCGATTTATTCCGACTCGCGCACGGCGCGCAGCTGGCTGAAAAACCGCGGATGCCGCACCAAACTGCAGCCTTCGGCCGCCAACAGGAAGATTTTCGAGCTGCTTGCCCGCGCAGACCTCTGGGTGCGCACACATCAGACGAAAAACCCCGTGCTGCGCTGGGACACCGACGCATGGGGCGAGATTCCCGCCGATTTCGGCCGAAAATAAATCATTCTACATCACTGCCTATCATTAATTTCCGAATCTATACGATACCTAAACGTTTTACCATGACCACAGCCTCAATTGCCGCCACCGCCAGGAAGACAAACTGGAGATGGGTAATCTGCTCTCTGCTATTCTTCGCCACAACAATCAACTATCTCGACCGCCAGGTACTCTCGCTTACCTGGAAGGATTTCATAGCGCCGGAATTCCACTGGACCGACGCTGACTACGGCCACATAACCGGATTCTTCTCGCTCTTCTATGCCGCCGTGAGCCTCGTGGCCGGTAAGTTCATCGACTGGATGGGCTCGCGCAAAGGCTACCTATGGGCGATCTTCATATGGTCGTTGGCCGCCGTGATGCATGCCGGTTGTGGCTGGGTGACAATGAAATACGAAGGGATAGCTTCCGTCGAGGCGCTTCGCGCCGTCGAGGCGGGCTCGGCTCTGGCGCTCTCGATAGCTTCGGTGAGCGTCTGGCTCTTCCTCGGCTGCCGCGCCCTGCTGGCCATCGGCGAGTCGGGCAACTTCCCCGCCGCCATCAAGGTGACGGCCCAGTACTTCCCGAAGATGGACCGCGCTTTCGCTACCTCGATATTCAATGCCGGAGCCTCGGTGGGCGCGCTGGCCGCCCCGCTGTGCATCCCCGTGCTGGCCAAGCAGTTCGGTTGGGAGATGGCCTTCGTGATTATCGGCGCGCTCGGCTTCGTGTGGATGGGTTTCTGGAGCGGATGCTATACTCTCCCCGAGAAATCGAAACACGTCAACGCCGCCGAGCTTGCCTACATCCGTCAGGACGAGGCCAACGAGTCGAAGGCTGAAATCAAGGCCGAGGAGACAAAGACCATTTCGTTCTGGCGCTGCTTCACATTCCGCCAGACGTGGGCATTTGTGGCCGGCAAGGCTCTGACCGACGGCGTATGGTGGTTCTTCCTCTTCTGGGCCCCCGCCTATTTCTCCGACCAGTTCGGCTACGCGAGCTACACCCCCATGGGACAGGCGCTGATATTCGTGCTCTACTTCATCGTAACGGTTCTCTCCATCGGCGGCGGCTATCTGCCGAAGCTCTTCGTTGAGAAACGCGGCATGAACCCCTATGCCGGACGCATGCGTGCCATGCTGATGTTTGCCTTCGTTCCCATTCTGGCTCTGTTCGCTCAGCCGCTGGGCGTCCATTCCCCCTGGTGGCCGGCGGTAATCATCGGTCTTGCCGGAGCGGCCCATCAGGCCTGGAGCGCCAACCTCTATTCCACGATCGGAGACATGTTCCCCTCGTCGACGGTGGCCTCAATCGTTGGCATCGGCACCATGGCCGGCGGCATAAGCTCGTATCTGATCAACGCAGGCGCCGGCGAACTCTTCTACTACGCCGGAGAGCAGGGTGCGGCATTTACCTTCCTCGACTTCGAGGGGAAGCCGGCCGGCTACATGATTGTGTTCTGCATCTGCGCCGTAAGCTATCTGCTGGCGTGGGGAGCCATCAAGCTGCTCGTGCCACGCTACAAGAAAATCGAAATAGACTGATATGCTTAAAAAGACCATCTGGGAAATGGGGCGCGACAGCCTCGAAGAGTATCGCACGAAAGGCAAACTTCCGCTGATAGTCGTGCTCGACAACGTGCGATCACTCAACAATATCGGCTCGATATTCCGCACCTCCGACGCCTTCCGCGTGGCCGAGTTATGGCTCTGCGGCATCAGCGCCACACCCCCATCGCCTGAAATCCACAAGACCGCTCTGGGCGCAGAGGAGTCGGTGGCCTGGCGATATTTCCCCTCTACACTCGATGCGGTAGAAGAACTTCACGACCAAGGATTTACAGTCTGCGCTCTTGAGCAGGTGAACGGCAGCGTGGCGCTCGACGAGTTCCGCCCGGACCGCTCGCGCCGCTACGCCGTGGTGGCCGGACACGAGGTGAACGGCGTGGACCAGGCCGTGGTCGACCGCGCCGACCTCTGTCTGGAAATCCCTCAGGAAGGCACGAAGCATTCCCTCAACGTAGCCGTCAGCACCGCCCTGGCCATCTGGCAGTTCTACCTCCACCTCCGGTAGTTCGCCTACAGCGCCACAAAATAAAGCATCCGCAAACAATGTCACGGCATTGTTTGCGGATGTTATTATATTGGCTTCAGTGTATTACCGGGCAATTTTGGCCGTTGCGCGGGCGCCGGTGGCATCAGTGGCGACTACCACGTAGACACCTGCGGGAAGGGCTTCCACAGAGGCGGTGCGACCGTCCATATCGACGGCGATCGCCTTGCCGTCGGCGCTGTAGACCTCAAGCGAGCTGACGGGCGAAGAGCCGCCGAGCACTACGGTGTGCATTCCGCGGTCGTAGAAAATCTTCAGCGAATCAGCCTCAGCCACAGCGTCGGCCACGCCACCCGACTTCAGCAGCGTGAACATGGTTGGGGTTTGTGAAAGCGGTTGATAATTAAAGGCATTGAAAGCCATTACATAATACGTGCCGCGGTCGCGGAGATTCTCGGGAATGCTGAATTCTACGGTAGCTTCAGTCTGCCCGTTCTCTTCTACGAATATCGGTTTCGACGTATTGCATATCTGGAGATAGTTGGCCTTGTTAGGGTTAATCGGGTCTACTCCATAGAGCTGGAAACGTATCGAATTGGCGAACAACCCCTTGGAGCAGGCAACCTTTGCCGTAACGGTGAAGCCGTCCGGGTTTACCACGTTCGAACTGCCGTCGTCGAAAGTGATACCGGCCGACGTTAAGGTGAATTCATCCGGAAGCGCTGCGAGCGTTACGCTACAAGAGGAGTGCATAAGGTAGTCGTTCTGTACCAGAATGAGCGTGGTCGATTCTCCGTCTTTGCCCAGCGAGCAGTTTACCGTAAACTCCTTCTCGACGACTTCGTTGGGTGCTAAATCAACCAGAATGCCGTCGCCTACCGGATAATATGTGTTATTATAGTTGACATATGGCTTGAAGTGTGTGCAGACCGGGAAATCCCAGCGGTTGGTAATCTGCGCTTTGATGGTATGTAGTCCGTTGATATAAATCGTGGCGGGAACTTCCATCCACACCCCTACAGGATTATAGTTGTATCTTCCCACGACTTTATATGTGGAGCCCTCAACGGTGATGATGAATTCGTGGTCGGAAGTGGGCTGATGGAGGACCTCATACCATGGACCTGAACCGTCGTAGGCACGGCTTACCACGCGCACTGCATATCTGGTTCCTTCGACCATACCGAACTGTGATACGTCAACCGAAATTGAATTCCAGCCCATGCCAATTCCAACCCCCAGCATTTTGGCGTTGAGGGGGTAATACTTTTCGGTGTTGTCAGTCATATTGCGTACACATACTCCCAGCTGCATGTCGATTGAGTTATGGCTTTCATTATAAAAACCGCCGTCGAGAGTCAGCATTGAACCTTCCATATTGCCGTAAAGGTCACTGTACTGGCAGATTATCGGTTTGACAACTGACGCAGAGCCTGAAGCGGGCTTCATATTCAGCACGGCAAACTGACCCTCCGAGAAGCCATTCATTTCAGTGCCTGTATACACCTGGTAGGGATTGAGTGCAGAAACCTTGAAGAAACCGTCCATCTGGCCGCTCCAGCCCCAGTTGAAGTGGAAATAGCCGTCGGAAGCGTAGCCGTCGCATACGAAGATGTGGCCGCCCTGCCACGCACCATAGCCACGGTATACAATCGGGCATCCTTCCTGCAGGCTGCCGTAGAGTAGGCCTTCCCACTCGGCTACTGTATGATATTTCAGCTGGTCGAGCGTCGTTGCAGGGTCGTAACCGAAATTGTTGACCACTGCGGTGGTGATGCCGTACATATCCGACTCCGACCACTGCAGCCCGTAGTTCATATGGATGGCATAGCCGCAGATTTTCATCAGCTGGGCCACGGCTGCGTTCTGAACCTCCGTCTGGGGAACAACTTCGGGCATGTTCACCCAGTCGATTGGCTCACCGAGGTCCATTCTGTCAGTTTGCTCCACATTATTAACGGAATAGGTGCAATACCCTTCGCCAGTGGCCTGAGCGGGGAAGCGGTGGTAGGCGAGCACCTGGGCCAGGGCGGTTGCGCCGCAGCCGGTCAGGCAGTGTTGCCCGTCTATGGTCGGCGTCTGGTCGTTGTAGGGCGTCCCCTGGTCCCATTTTGCCTTAATCATCGGGGCGATTGGAGCGCGCTCGGTCGTGGAGGCCTTCGATGGGAGGGTCTGGCGCACGTTGCCGACGCGAAGTGCCTCAATTTCGAGTGCGTAGTAGTCGAGCATCCCCTGCATCTGCGGCGGGATGGTGCCGTCGGTGGCGGTTGGAGCGTCGGAATAGCCGAGAACAGCGTCAACACCGTCGTCGGCCGCAAGAACCACGTAGCCCTTTTGGCCCTCCTTCTCGAAGAGGTAGGCTGCCGGCTCGGCGGCGGAGGTATTTACTGTGGCGCGCAACTTAAGAGTGGCGGGAGAGCCCGCGGAGGGAGCCTTCGCGCGGCCTTCGCCCAGGCGTGCGAGCGCCTGCCCGGGAGTAAGCACATCGGCCCACGCACCCGTCGACAGGATAGCCGCAGCCAATGCAAACAGAGTAAAGCGATGTTTCATGAAAAAAATGTGTGTTGGTTTATAATGTAAAAATTTGTTGGCCAGTCTGAGAGGGAATCGGGGGTAGCCTGCTGATAAAATGTATGCCTTAGATGCATAGCAACGTGGGATTCCGTATGCAATTCCGATTGTCTATCAGTTTAAGAATCAAAATTTAAAATCGCATGGGAATATGCACATATATTTTGCAAATATACTCTACGCATTTCCCGCACTTACATTCTTTACAGTTAAAAATGCTTAAATTTCTCTTCTTTACCCGCAGAGGGCGCCACATCGCCCGGAGGAGACGGCTCAGGAGACTGTTAGGGTCCTTAAGGTCTTTAAGGTCCTTAAGGTCTCTAAGCCGCCTACAAATATCGCCAGCGGGGCCCATCAGAACTTTTTCATATTATTAAGGCGTTGTTCCCGGGGAATTTCGTAATTTTGCAGCCGAATTTCCACACGATTACCAGTTGAAGGCGCGCCGCCCCCGCCGGGCGGAGCTTGCTTCGAATCACAAACAATAAGCTCAGATGGCAAAAAACCTCGTCATAGTCGAGTCGCCGGCCAAGGCAAAGACCATAGGAAAATTCCTTGGTCCGGACTACACAGTAACCTCCTCCTACGGCCACATCCGCGACCTCAAAAAGAAAAATTTCGGTATCGACATGGCCAACGGCTTCGAGCCGGAATATGAGATTCCCGACGACAAGAAGGCGCTGGTGGCCGACCTGCGCAAGAAAGCCAAGGAGGCCGAGATGGTATGGCTCGCATCTGATGAAGACCGCGAGGGAGAGGCCATCGCCTGGCATCTGTTTGAGGTGCTCGGGCTGAAGGCGGAGACCACGCGGCGCATCGTATTCCATGAAATCACCAAGGATGCCATTCTCAATGCCATAAAGAATCCGCGCCATATCGACCTGAATCTGGTCGACGCTCAGCAGGCGCGCCGCGTGCTCGACCGCATTGTGGGGTTTGAGCTGTCGCCGGTGCTCTGGAAGAAAATCAAGCCGGCTCTATCGGCCGGCCGCGTGCAGAGCGTGGTGGTGCGTCTGATTATGGAGCGCGAGCACGAAATCAAGAACTTCCGCCCCGAGCAGTTCTACCGCGTGAACGCCCGCTTCGCCACGGCCGACGGCACAGCTGTAGGAGCCGAGCTGTCGAAGCGTCTGGCCGACGACGCCCAGGCCCGCGAGCTGCTGGCCGACTGCAGCGGCACTACCTTCAAGGTGTCGGCCGTCAACGTGCGCCCGGTGAAGAAATCTCCGGCCCCACCGTTCACCACTTCCACCCTCCAGCAGGAGGCCGCCCGCAAGCTCGGCTTCACCGTATCGCAGACCATGATGGTGGCCCAGCGCCTGTATGAGGCCGGTCACATCACGTATATGCGTACCGACTCGCTCAACCTCTCGCAGCTTGCGCTCAACGCCCTGGCCAAGGAAATCCGCGGAAATCTGGGCGAGCAATACCTCCACACGCGCCAGTATCACACCCACAGCAAGGGCGCGCAGGAGGCCCACGAAGCCATCCGTCCGACCTACGTCGACAAGCAGACCATCGAGGGCACTGCCCAGGAAAAGCGGCTATATTCGCTTATCTGGAAGCGCACCCTGGCCTCGCAGATGGCCGACGCCGAAATCGAAAAGACCACCGTGGAGATTCAGCCGGCCTCGCGCCAGGAGCATTTCACGGCCACGGGCGAGGTAGTGCGCTTCGACGGCTTCCTGAAGGTATATCTCGAAAGCACCGACGACGAGACCGACGAGCAGACCTCCGGCATTCTCCCTGCCATGCACGAGGGGGAGACACTTTCGCTCACTGAAATGACCGCTACACAGCGCTTCACACAGCAGCCGCCGCGCTACTCCGAAGGCTCGCTGGTGAAGAAACTCGAGGAGCTCGGCATCGGCCGCCCCTCCACCTACGCCACATTCATCTCCACCATCCTGCAGCGCGAATATGTGGAGCGCGGCGAGAAGGAGGGAACTCCGCGCGAATACGAGATTCTCACGGTTCATCCCGACGGCAAGATCTCGCGCTCGACGCGCACGGAGACCGTCGGCTCGGAGCGCGGCAAACTCGTGCCCACCGACATCGGTGAGGTCGTAAACGAATACCTCACCGAGAATTTCCCCGACATCCTCGACTATAATTTCACCGCCCAGACCGAGGAGCGCTTCGACGACATCGCCCGTGGCAAACTCGGCTGGCACCAGGAGATACAGACCTTCTACGACGATTTCCACCCCGGGGTGGACCGCGCGCTCAACACGCGCACGGAGCACCGCGTGGGCGAACGCATCCTCGGCACCGATCCTGCCACCGGGCGCCCGGTGTCGGTGAAAATCGGCCGCTTCGGCCCGATGATTCAGCTCGGCGACGGCGAGGGCGACGAGAAGCCTCAGTTCGCTTCGCTGCTCAAAGGTCAGAGCGTAAGCACCATAACGCTCGAAGAAGCCCTGAAGCTCTTCGAGTTCCCGCGCCTGATAGGCTCATTCGAGGATCAGGACGTAACGGTGGCCATCGGCCGCTTCGGCCCCTACGTGAAGCATGCAGGCAAGTTTGTATCCATCCCCAAGGAACTCTCGCCCGCCCACATCACCCTCGACGAGGCCGTGGAGCTTATCGAAAAGAAGCGCGCCGCCGACGCCAACAAGACGCTCAAGACCTTCGACGAAGATGCCGACATGCAGATTCTCAACGGCCGCTACGGCCCCTACATAAAGTATAAGGGCGGTAACTTCAAGATTCCCAAGACAGTGGCTGACCCTGCCGCGCTCACCCTTGACGAATGCCGCAAGATTGTGGCCGAAGCCGAGGCCAAACCCGCTTCACCGCGCGCACGCGGCCGCCGCAAAAGCTGAAAATCCACCGATAAGCCGACCCAATGAACAGGAAGACAGCCACATCCGTACGCAAAACCATGAAACCCGGCGCCGAGCGCGCTCCGCTCCGCCCCGACTCCATCGCAGTATTCACGGCCACGGAGCTGACGCGGCTCATGGAGTTTCTCGCCGCCAGAATGCCCGAGCGCAAGCGCACGGCCATCAAGCAGATGCTTAAATACGGCCAGGTGAAGCTCGCCGGGACGGTCACCTCGCAGTTCGACGCCGAAGTTGCCGCCGGAGCGCGCGTGGAGGTGAACTTTACGCGTCCGTTCGTCACGTTCCGCAACCGCCGCATGCAGCTCGTCTACGAGGACGAACATATCATCGTGGTCAACAAGGGCTACGGACTGCTCTCCATGGGCAACGACAAGGTGAAGGAGGGAACGGCCTACTCCATTCTCCGAGACTACGTGAAAGACGTCGACCCGCGCCAGAAAATCTTCATCGTTCACCGCCTCGACCAGCATACCTCCGGCCTGATGGTCTTCGCAAAGACCATGGCCGCCAAGGAGGGACTTCAGCACAACTGGAACAATATGGTGCGCCGCCGCCAGTATGTCTGTGTGGTCGAGGGTAAACTCGACCCGCCCGACGGCGAAGTGCGCAGCTACCTGGCCGAGAACTCAAAATATCAGGTATATTCCACCGACAACCCCGATGAGGGGAAGCCCGCGCTGACGCGCTACCGCACCCTCCAGTGCGCCAACGGATTCACCCTCGCCGAAGTCGAGCTTGAGACCGGCCGCAAAAACCAGATCCGCGTCCACATGTCGGATCTCGGCCACCCCATAAGCGGCGACCGCCGTTACGGCGCCAAGTCGGCCCCTATCCACCGCCTGGCCCTCCATGCGCGCACGCTCGTGTTCATCCATCCCGCCACCCGGCAGCTGATGACGTTCGAGACCCCGGTTCCGGCCCCCTTCCTCTCGATGGTGAAACAGGGCTGATCGCCCAATATCTCCCCAATCACCTCAATCCCCTTCAAATCCTATAGTCAAACCTTACATTACCCATATGATTACCCTGGAGCAACTTAAAGATACCGCCACACGCCGCGACGCCCTTCACCGCTATCTCGACATCGACAACAAGAAAATCCAGATCGAGGAGGAGGAACTCCGCACCCACGTGCCCGATTTCTGGGAACACCCCAAGGAGGCGCAGGCCCAGATGAAGAAAATCAAGGACCTCCAGGCGTGGGTCAACGGCTACCACGAAGTGGAGGTGGCCGTCGACGAGCTCCAGAGCGGCTGGGACTTCCTCAAGGAAGGCCTGCTCGAAGAGGCCGAACTCGACCAGATGTATGCCCGTACCGTCGAGCTCATCGAGGGGCTCGAGCTGCGCAACATGCTCCGCCGCGAGGAAGACCACATGGGCGTCGTGCTAAAAATCAACTCCGGCGCCGGAGGCACCGAGAGCCAGGACTGGGCCTCCATGCTCATGCGCATGTATCTGCGCTACTGCGAGAAACACGGCTACAAAACCTCCATCGCCAACCTCCTCGAAGGCGACGAAGCCGGCATAAAGAGCTGCACCATCAACGTCGAGGGCGACTTCGCCTACGGCTACCTCAAGAGCGAGAACGGAGTGCACCGCCTGGTGCGCGTGTCGCCCTACAACGCCCAGGGAAAGCGCATGACCTCCTTCGCCTCCGTATTCGTCACCCCGCTGGTCGACGACTCCATTGAGGTGAAAATCGAACCGGCCCTCATGTCGTGGGATACCTTCCGCTCCGGCGGCGCCGGCGGCCAGAACGTCAATAAGGTGGAATCCGGCGTGCGCCTGCGCTATCAGTACACCGACCCCTACACCGGCGAAAAAGAGGAAATCCTTATCGAGAACACCGAGACCCGCGACCAGCCCAAAAACCGCGAGAACGCCCTGCGCCACCTGCGCTCCATACTCTACGAGAAGGAGATGAACCACCGCCTTGAGGAGCAGGCCAAAATCGAAGCCGGCAAAATGAAAATCGAGTGGGGCTCGCAGATCCGCAGCTACGTATTCGACGACCGCCGCGTAAAAGACCACCGCACCGGCTATCAGACCTCCGACGTCAACGGCGTGATGGACGGCGACCTCGACGGCTTCATCAAAGCCTACCTCATGGAATTCGCCCAGACCGAGGAGTAAAGCCCCGGGGGAGACCAAAGCGCGGGGCTCGGCTCCGCCCATCCTGGCTCCAAGCCTCGGCGCCTCCCTTTCCGGCGATTCTCGCCGGAAGCGGCAAACCGCACCTTTGATACCCGCTTTCTCTTTGCTGCTATTCGGCTGCCTCTCAGCTTCCCTTCTATTCCGCCCGCTTGCCTCTCCATTCCCTCCGCTCTCTCCCGGCTCCGCTTCCGAAGCCAAGGAGCGGCTTTCCGCTTCCGGCGAGAATCGCCGGAGAGTCTGTCCCACCTAATATCGATTGCGCATGTCTAAGCTTTGCTTCCGAGCCGACTGGCACGACTACCGCCGACCGGGGTTCTACATGCTCACACTTAAAAAAGGTGAAGGCGTGGGCGCCTTTTCCGAGGTTGTTCGTGAGGGAGCAGACCGCTTCACCACGCGCCTCTTTCCTGTTGGAAAAATAATCCGGCGCCAGGTATTCGCGCTGGAGCATCTTGCCCTTGGCATCCGGATATACAAACTCGTGATAATGCCCGACCATATCCATTTCCTCCTCCAGGTGGCAACGGGACTGCCACGTCCGTTGGGCAATTACATAGCCTCTATGATGGGAGCGATCACCTCCGAAGCGCGGGCCTCGGCTCCCGAAACCTTACTCCGCGCCACATCGCCACGCATATTCGAGCAAGGCTTTCATGATTCGGTAATCCTCGACTATGAGCGCGTTAAGACAGCCCGCGAATACATAAAAGACAATCCCCGCCGATTCTGGTATAAAGCGGCGAATCCCGACTTACTCTCCCGCCGGTACCATATTTCCATCGGAGGCACCCCCTGCCAGGCCATCGGCAATATCTTTCTGGCGACCCACTTCCATATCATTGCGGTAAAAGTGAGCCGACACTGCGAAGGGAAGGAACTGGCCGACACACTCGCCTCCTTCCGAAAGGAGATTGAAAACGGTGCAGTCGTCGTATCCCCGTTTATCAGCCGGGGTGAGAAAATGGTCAGAGACATCGCTCTCGAAGTTGAGGCTCCCATAATCGAAATCATGGCCGGCCCGATGCCCGAGCGCTATAAACCCCAGGGGCGATTTTTTGACTACTGCCGCGAGGGCCGTCTGCTTCAGATTGCAACCGCCGAACCACAGGGCGACTCCGCCACTCTTACCCGCGGCGTCGCCATGGAACTCAACCGGCTCGCAAAAGAACTGGAAAATGGGAATGCGACATTTCATTAATATTTTTTAACGTATCGCCACGGGATTTTACACAATATTCCCCACCGCAATGAGGAAAAATGTACGTACCTTTGCGCCATAAAGGGTATGCTATATCCCAATCGCATTCCATCTTTAAGTCCAACACACAAAGCAACTTCCTTATCAATAACTTAAATACTTTCTCTATGAAGAAACTTTTACTTTCTTTATTTATGACGGTGGCAGCTTTCTGCATGGTAAATGCAACTGAAACCACCTTCAACTTCAACACAAATCAATACGGATTCAAGGTTGGAGACCAAAGTGCAGATAATTATATGGTAACAGGCGATAAATTCTCTGAAGGTGCTGTAACCGTTACCGTATCCACCACTACCGAAAACAAAGTTCGTTTTTATGGTACTACGCCTACACTGCGCATTAATTCTAAAGGCTCAGCCGCAAGCGGTGGCGCCATTACAGTTTCTGTAGCCTCCGGCACCATTACAAAAATCGCATTAACCGGTAGCAGCCTGACAAAACTAACTGCAGGTTCCTCCAAACTGACAGGCGCCTCCAGCGCTACCTGGGAGGGGAATGCTTCTTCTGTCGAAATAAGCAACAACGAATCGTCGGGTACCGCACAAATCAAAACCATGACGGTGACCTATACAACCTCTGGCCCCGCCAAGAAGTCGGCAAACCTGAAGTTCCCGCAGGCAAGCTACACCGTAAACCTCGGCGATGAATTCGACGCTCCCGTTGTGACAAAAGACACTCCTGCCGCAGCATCGTATGAATCATCAACTCCCGCAGTTGCCACAGTCAACGCCACCAATGGCGCTGTGACAGTTCTTTCCGCCGGCGCTACCACCATCACCGCTACGGTTGCCGAGACTGACGAATACTATGGCGGCACTGCCTCCTACACCCTCGAGGTCGTTGATCCCAACCAGCCCGGTGCAACTATAGACAATCCCTTCACCGTAGCTCAGGCTCTTGCAGCTTGTCAGGCCAACGGACCCAAGGGTATCTTCGTAAAGGGCATCGTGACTGAGGTTACAGAAACTTTCAACAGCCAGTATAGCAACGTATCATTCAACATCGCTGACGTGGCCGGTGGTACAGAAGTCCTCCTCGCTTACCGCACGAAATGGGGCGAAGGCGTAGAAGCTACTGCCGACAAGAATCCTCAGGTTGGCGCTACCGTAGTACTCAGCGGCAATCTCAAGATTTTCAGCGGCAAGAAGGAACTCGACGCCGGCAACCTGATTGTAAAATATGAGGTTCCCGCCAAGAGTCAGCCCGAAATGTCGTTCCCCGAAGAAACCTACACCGTTAATCTCGGCGAAACTTTCACCGCTCCTACCGCTACCGTAACTCCCACCCTCGCCGTGAAATACGAATCGTCGCTTCCCGCTGTTGCCGAAGTTGACGCAGCTACCGGCGCCGTAACCATCAAGACCTACGGCACAACCGAAATTACCGCCACAACCGAAGAGACTTCAGAGCTCCTCCCCGGCAAAGCCACCTACACTCTCGAGGTAATCAACCCCGAAATCACGGCTGAGAATCCCCTTACCGTAACAGAGGCTCTGTCCGTCATCGCAAACAACCCCCACAAAGTATACGTAAAGGGTGTGGTAACAGAAGTTACGACCAAGTACAGCGCACAGTACAAGAACGTAACCTTCAATATCGCTGCAACCGCTGACGGAACCGAAGTTCTCGAAGCCTTCCGTGCATCGTGGGCAGACGGCGTAACCGCCCCTGCCGACAACAACCCCGAAGTCGGTTATACCGTAGTAATCAGCGGCAACCTTGAAGTATACAACGACAAAAAAGAAATTTCCTCCGGCAAAATCGTAAGCTACACCAAGGAATCGGGTGTTGAAGACGTTATCGCAAACGACAGCAACGCTCCCGTTAAGTACTACAACCTTCAGGGTGTTGAGGTAGCTAACCCCGAGAGCGGTCTCTATATCCGCGTTCAGGGCGACAAGGCCACCAAGGTTATCCTCTAAACCGACGATAAAATCAGTAAGATACTCGTTAAATAATAAACTAACGTAACTTACTTTGCTCCCGGCCGCCCCGCCTCACCGCGGGGCGGCCTTATATAATATATATAGGCGTATGGCCATACGCATATGGTGATGTGTGGCAGAACAACCGAAATGTAGGAGGATGTTGCAGAACACCAATTTCCGCCCACATTGTAGGGACGCACGGCTCGTGCGTCCGCATAACTGGCAGGAAACCAAATATTATATCAGGACGCACAGACCGTGCGTCCCTACAATCCGGTGTTTTTGCAACACCTCCGAGTATGAAAATTGGATTTCAGCCGGTTATCCGGATATTATCCGGACGTTATTCGGGCGCACGAGCCGTGCGTCCCTACAATCCGGGCAAAATTCAACCGGCATGGATATAGGCGACAAATATGTTGTAGAACATATAGCGAAATTTTCGGCTTTTAGATATTTTAAATAAATTTGCGAGTGATTATCTAAAACCGTGTAGACGTTACCTGAAAGCTACCTTGAATTTTCCATGAAAACAGCACCGCTCCGGCCTCGGCCGCGAGGGATGGCAAACGCGCCTTACATTCAGATACCACACTGACACTCAGAGATAAATCTTACGAAATACTTCATTAACATCAAATTTGTCCTAAATGAAACATTTACAAACAGGAATCGCCAGGAAATTCTTTTTCCTGATGGTTGGTCTGCTGTTCTCCGTGGGATTGAACGCGCAGACAATCACCGTTTCGGGCGTTGTATCCGATCCGTCGGGTGAGCCCCTGATCGGTGCAAGTATCCTTGCCCAGGGCACTACGGTGGGCACCTCGACCAACATCGACGGTGAGTACACCATCAACGTGGCCCCCGACGCCACCCTCGTGGTGAGCTATGTGGGCTACGACACACAGAACGTGCCCGTCGACGGCCGCACTTCGATCAACGTCACCATGCAGGAAAACTCGGTGATGCTCAACGAAGTGGTAGCCATCGGTTACGGTACGGTGAAGAAATCCGACGCTACCGGTTCGGTAGCCGTGATCAAACCCGACGAAATCGAAGCCGGTCTGGCTACTTCGGTGCAGGACATGCTCGTAGGTCAGACCCCTGGCGTTGTGGTAACGCAGGCCGGTGGCCCTGAAGGCGGAGGTACAATCCGTATCCGCGGCGGCTCCTCGCTGAATGCTTCCAACGACCCTCTGATCGTGGTCGACGGTGTGCCCCTGAGCAACGCCGGCATGGGCGGTCTGGGCAACTCGCTTGGCATGATCTCGCCTGAGAACATCGAAAGCATGACCATCCTTAAAGATGCTTCCGCAACCGCCATCTACGGTTCGCGCGCATCCAACGGTGTGATCATCATCACCACCAAGAAAGGAAAGTCGGGCAAACCGACCGTAAACTTTGCAGCCAACCTCTATGTAAACACCGCCCGCAAGACCTGGAAGGTGCTAGACGCCAACCAGTTCCGCAGCCTTCTCGAATCGCGCGGCATGGACGCTGCCCTCGCAGCCACAGGCGATGCCAACACCGACTGGCAGGACGAGGTGCTCCGCACCACCGTCAGCTCCGACTATTCTCTGAGCGTAGGCGGCACGGCCGGCTGGCTCCCCTACCACGCTGAAATCAGCTATACCAACAACAACGGTATCATCAAGACCTCGAAGATGGACCGCGTGACCATGGGCTTCAACCTCTCGCCTAAATTCTTCGACAACCACCTGAGCGTAAACGCAAACGTAAAGGGCTACTATATCCGCAACAACTTCGGCGACGCCGGCGCCCTCTCCAGCGCCATCAGCTTCGACCCGACTCATCCGGTTCGCAGCAACGAGCCCATCGTAAGCGGCAACTCCGGCTTCCAGTATCTCTACAACGGCTACTATGAGGTGCACAACAACGGCACTCTCAACGACAACGCCGCCCTCAACCCCATGGGTCTGCTCGAGCAGCGCGACAACCACGCCAACGTTTACCGCAGCAACGGTAACCTGCAGCTCGACTACTCGCTCCACTTCCTCCCCGACCTGCACCTGAACCTCAATCTCGGCTACGACGTGATGAAGTCCAACCTGGTCGACAACTGGGCAGCCAACTCGGCTACCGCCTACAAGAACCACGAGCACTACGGCGGCGCATACAACTTCGACCAGTATCAGTTCCGCAGCAACACTCTGCTTAACTTCTACCTCAACTATAAGAAGGAAGTCGAGTCGATCTACTCCAACTTCGACGTAACCGCCGGCTACGACTGGCAGCGCTTCTACAACGACGGCCACTACACCGGCGCAAACGGCAACTCCGGTTACCGCGTGAGCCCGGGTCTGAACACCCCCACTTATCTCGGCAAGAACGAGGCAGGCCAGCAGACCTACGGTGTGACCATCAATGAATCCACCATCCCCCTGCTGGGTCAGAACTTCCAGAACGACGGCGTAAGCCCCGACGGCGACTACCACTGGGCCGACCGCTACCAGCTCCTCTCGTTCTTCGGTCGTCTGAACTACACGTTCAAGGACCGCTACCTGCTCACCGTAACCGTCCGCGGCGACGCCACCTCGCGCTTCGCCAAAGATAAGCGCTGGGGCGTGTTCCCCGCCGTGGCCCTCGGCTGGAAAATCAACCAGGAGGCATGGATGCAGGGAGCAGCAGGCTGGCTGAGCGATCTCAAGCTCCGTCTGGGCTGGGGTAAGACCGGTCAGCAGGAAATCGGCGAAACCATCAACTACATGGCCCTCTACGCCATCGCATCGCCTTCGGTAAGCTATCCCAACGGCACCAACGGCTGGTATCTCCCCGTCTACGCTCGCGGCTACAACCCCGACCTGACATGGGAAACCACCACCAGCTGGAACGCCGGCCTTGACTTCGGTTTCCTCAACAACCGCATCACCGGTAGCATCGAATACTACAAGCGCAAGACCACCGACCTTCTGGCCTATGTGGCAGTGCCCGCAGGCTCCTCGACCACCAACATGCTCAACCGCAACATCGGCTCGCTCGAAAACTACGGCGTTGAGTTCAACATCGCAGCAAAACCCATCGTGACCAACGACTTCACATGGACCCTGAGCTACAACGTAGGCTGGAACCACAACGAAATCACCGAGCTCACCACCGGCGCATCGCAGCTGAAGACCGGCGGTATCTCCGGCGGTAACGGCAACACCGTGCAGATCCACGCCGAAGGCCACCCCGCCAGCTCCTTCTACCTCTTCCAGCAGGTTTACGACGAAAGCGGCGCACCTCTCGAAGGCGTTTACGTAGACCAGAACGGCGACGGCCAGATCGACGACTCCGACAAGATCATCAACAAATCGCCCGATCCCAAGGTTACGATGACATTCGGCTCGCAGTTCCGCTACAAGAAGTGGGACCTCGGATTCAACATCCGCGCCTCCATCGGCAACTACGTATACAACAACGTGCTCTCGACCAAGGCCGTCTACAACGACCTCTTCACCTACGGTCTGAACAACGTGGTTGAGAACGACTACTATTTCGAGCAGCCGCGCTACATGAGCGACTACTACCTGCGCAACGCATCGTTCGTTCGCTGCGACAACATCACCCTGGGCTATACCTGGGACAACCTCCTCAACGACAAGCTCCGCCTCCGCCTCTTCGGCGCCGTGCAGAACCCCTTCGTGATTACCAAATACAAGGGTGTCGACCCCGAAGTGTTCGGCGGCATCGACAACAGCGTATATCCGCGCGCTACAACCTACTCGCTTGGTCTCGTAGCCACTTTCTAATCACTCCAACTTCCCCTTTAATTACATCGACACAATGAATATCAAGAAATATCTGATGCTTGGCGGAGTGGCTCTGAGTCTGGGTCTGTCGACCGCCTCGTGTGTTGGCGACCTCGACCTCGATCCCATCGATCCGAACCTGGACCCCAACCCAAGCACCGAGCGACTCATCAAAGAAGCCATGGAATGCTACCAGGGTCTGGCCACTTCGGGCAACGAAGGCCCCGGCTCCTCCATCATCTCCGGCCTCGACAACGGCCGCGGCCAATACACCCGCGCCATCTTCATGATGAACGAGTTCCCCACCGACGAGTGCATCTGGATCTGGAAGGACGACGGCATCTACGACCTGGTGACCAACACCTACAACAGCGATAACGGCAACATCTACGGCACATACTCGCGTCTGTATGCCCACATCGCCGTCTGCAACAAGTTCATCGCCGACGCCGCAGGCAACAGCGACGCCGAAGTGCTCAAACTCGTCGACGAGGTGCGCGCCCTCCGCGCCCTGAGCTACTACTGGGTATGCGACATCTTCGGCCGCGCAACCTTCACCCTCGAGGAGCCTGTAGGCCAGGATCCCGAGCAGATTGAGCGCGTTGCGCTCTACAAATGGCTAGTAGGCGAACTCACCGACCTCGTTGAGCACGGCAAGCTCGATCGCACCCCCGTCTACGGCCGTGTAGGCCTCGACGGCGCCGAGGCTCTTCTCGCCCGCCTCTACCTCAACGCACAGGTTTACGCCGCTGCCGATCCCGCATATCTGGCAGCCACCGACACCTGGGCTCTCTGCTCGCAGCACTGCGAAAACATCATCGCACGCCACCAGGGCGGCGGCTACCAGGGTTCCGGCCTTGCCAACCACTATCTGAACGTGTTCTCGCGCAACAACGACCAGTACATGCCCGGCGGCGGCAACACTGCCGAAAACGAAATCCTCTGGGGCATACCCTTCGACAGCGACCGTCTGCAGAGCTACGGCGGCACGATGTTCCTCATCAACGGCGCGGTTGCCGACGAACTCGGCATGAAAGCCGCCGACTACGGCTGCTCCAACGCCTGGAAATGTATGAAGGCCACCAAAGAATTCTCCGAGCACTTCACCGCCGAGACTCAGGACGCCCGCTGGCAGCTCTGGGTACGCGGCAAGAAACCCTACATCAACTCCAACGGCGACCCCGCCGAGCATGAGTACAAGATTGCCAACGAAGAGTTCGGCAGCTGGGGCGACGGCTACGTCTGCATCAAATGGAACGGCCTTGTGGCCGACAACAACGGCAACCTGACCACCGGCGGACTTGATCCCCTGCAGTTCCCCTCGACCGATCTCGGCCTGATTCGTCTGAGCGACGTCTACCTGATGTATGTGGAAGCATTCGTACAGGGCCGCGCAGGTACTTCAGCAAACGCCGTGAAGTATGTAAACTTCGTTCGTGGCCGTGCAGGCGTCTCCACCTGGACCACCGGCGACCTCACTCCCGACAACATCCTGGCCGAACGCTGCCGCGAGCTCTACTGGGAGCTCACCCGCCGCTCCGACCTCGTGCGCTTCGGCAAATTCACCGGCCCCGACCAGATGCTGTGGTCGTGGAAGGGCAACGCCCTCGAAGGCAACACCATCGACGCCCGCTACAACGTGATGCCCATCCCCGCCAACATCCTCTCGGCTTCGCCCAGCTACAAGCAGAACCCCGGATATCCCGGCGGCGTGGCTTACTAAACCATATCAAAGGCTTTTCGACCGCCCGGACACTCCCGGGTCTCCGGGCGGCCGATAAAACAACTGAAAAAATTTTTCAAACAGAACCACAACGATGAAAAAAATAACATATTTGTTTGCCGCCATGGTTGCCGCCCTCGGATTCTCCAGCTGCAACGAGACATGGGACGACAACCCCACACTCGCCACCCACGAAGGCGACCCCGTTGAGAACTTCCTCAACACCCCCGTGGAGGCCAATACCGCCCTCTTCATCACCGAGGACGAGAATAAAGGCACCCTCCACCTCACCGGCTCGCAGCCCACTCAGTACGGCTACGCCGCCACCGTGGCCTATCAGGTTGAAATGGCCCTCAACGAGGACTTCACAACCCCGGCCGTCGATGCCGAAGGCGTGCCCGCTTCGGTTATGATCGGCACTTTCTACGATATGAGCAATATCGCTCCTACGCTGCGCTCCGTGGCCGAAGGTATCTGCAAGATGCTCGACATCAAAGATGCAGCTGCCATCCCGACCGACTATATGCCCGTCTACATGCGTCTGCGCGCCAACGTTGTAAACGAAAACAACCAGGCCCTCGAAGGCACGGCCATCACCTCCAACACTATCTGCTACAAATCCGTAGCCGTAGGCTATCTCGCAGTGGTTATCCCCGACCTGCCCACCGGCATCTATATCCGCGGCGCACTCAACGAATGGCTCAACGGCCCGCTCAACGAGGGTGTGAACACCGAAATCCTGCCGCAGTATGAGTTCATGACCACCACCGAGGCCAATACCTACGAACTGGCCTACGTGGAGATTCCCGCAAACAGCGAATTCAAGATTGCCGACAAGAACTGGGGTGCTCCCAACCTTTCGACAGGCGGCCCCATCACCCAGATGAACACCTGGATTGACTGCCAGTGGAACATCCAGACAAACAGCACGGTAAGCACGCCCTTCAAGGGAGCCATTCAGCTCCAGGGTGCAGACCAGAGCTGGAAGGTTATGCTTATCCCCGCAGAACCCGACACCCCCGACCAGCCCAGCGGAATCTTCGTTACCGGCGACTTCGCAGGATGGGGCTTCGGCGACGCCCAGTATCAGTTCTACACCACCGACGTGAAGAACACCTGGCAGACAAAGGTTCTCACCATCCCCGCAGGCACCTTCAAGGTGGCCGACTCCTCATGGAGCAACCCCAACCTCGGCTCCAACGGCGAGGCCATCGTTCCCGGCGTGAAATATCAGGCCATCTTCGGTTCCAACGACAACATTCCTCTGGCCGAGGAGTTCACCGGCACGATCACCCTTCTGAAGAAGAGCGGCAAATGGTATATCACCCTTAATCCCGCATCCTAACATCAACGCACCCCTCGGCGGCTCCCCGGAGATGCCGTCCCGGTACTCCGGGAGCACGCAAGGGAAATCCTAAATTATAATTCACAAAAAGACCAATGAAAAAATTCAGCTTTTTCCTGATGGGTGCGCTCGCAATGGCTTTCGCAGCCTGCGAGGATGCTCCCGAAACCGCTCCCATGCAGCAGAATCCGCAGGAGCCGGTGCTGGAAGGTTCCAACGTCGCCGTCACGGCCGCCGGTGCACTCGCCGACCCCGCAACAGTGGTGAATCTTGAAACCCTCAAGAGCGAACCCGTCGAGATTTTCACCGAAACCGCTGTGGCCAACATTCCCGCCGGCGCCACAATGAGCTACGACTTCTATCTCTCGAAATCGGAAGACCTGGCCGACGCACAGGTGCTCCCCGTAGCGCTCAACGGCAAAGAAGGCTTCGTAAGCCCCGTAGAATGGAACGACGCCCACGTGGCTCTCTTCGGCAAATCGCCCAAGGTGAAGACCGCATACTATGGCATCGCGGCCTACGCCACGCTCAACGGCGTGAAATACCGCGTCGGCGGCCAGGATTACTTCGTGGCCCGCGGCGAGGTTAAGGAATCCTGCTTCGACCTCGGATTCACAATCTCCGACAGCTATTATCTGATCGGCGGCATGCAGGACTGGCAGCTCACAGCCGACGGACTTGCACCCTATAAGTTCAACCACAGCGACGCCGACGTATACGACGATCCCGTATTCACTCTGGTGGTCGAGATACCCACTGCCGACTGCTACTGGAAGATCGTTCCCCAGGAAGCCATCGCCGACCAGAACTGGGCTATCCTCTACGGTGCCGCCACCGACGGCGCTACCGACTTCGAAGGAATGCTTATCGGCGGCGCCGACAACCTTGCCCAGGCCGGTAAGATTGTGGATCCCGGCAAATACCGCTTCACCATCAACATGGAAGAGATGACCTACAAGATCGAGCCTATCACACGTCCCGAATTTGTCGCCGTTCCGAGCAATGCCAACGGCTGGAACCAGAGCGGTCCCCAGCTATGGTGGTCGAACAAGGACGACAAGCCCTACTTCTGCGGCGCAGCTGTTGTAAACAACACCGACGGCGGCTTCAAATTCATCTGGGACAACAACTGGTATGGCGGCGCCGACGGCATCATCGATCCTGCAGGCGGCAACATCAAGGCTCCCGAGGATGGCAACCAGCTCTACTGGTTCATCGTCAGCACCGAAAACATGACCTATGAAATGACCCCCGTCACCTCGATAGGCGTTGTCGGCGGCCTGAACGGCTGGAGCGCCGACGCTCCCGTTGAGCTCACGCCCGACGCTACTCTGCTCAAGTGGAGTGCCGATGTAGCTCTCACAGGCGAATGGAAGATTATCATCAACCACAGCTGGAACTCCAACTATGGCGGTCCGGACCTCAACGAGGCCACCTTCGACGGACCCAACATCAGCGGCTACGAAGGCAACTACACCGTTACGATGGACTTCAGCAACGCCAAGCCCGCAATCGTCCTCACCGCAAAGTGATGCTTATTCATTAAGTAACCCCTTCCCCCTCGCCGGAGAAATCCCACACCAACATAGTCTCCGGCGAATATTTCCCCGGCAGCTGCGGACCCACCTCCGCAGCTGCCACTTTTTTCAGCCGCTACCGACGCAGAAACAGCGCCGCCGGGCTCTTCGGCAGAGTCCGGCGGCTTGTGGTTGAAAACATTTGAGATTGCTGCCTTGCCCCCATTTGAGGTTTGCTTGACTGGCTGGCAGATACCGGAAGGTGGAGGTGTTTTGAAGCTTCTTCCGGCGGGGCAGCGGGCGGCTATGTTGATCTATTGTTTTATTATCTTATGTAATTAAGACGCCGGCGCCCGAAAATAGTTTAATCGCCCCCGAAAATTTTTTCAAAATTTTTCGGAGGCGATTAAAATTAAGGTTAGAACGGATTAGAGACGGGCCTTGATGGCTGCGGTCTCAGCCTCGTAGCCGGGTTTCTCGAGCAGGGCGAACATATTGCGCTTGTAGGCCTCCACACCGGGCTGGTTGAAGGGGTTCACATCGAGCAGATAGCCGGAGATGCCGCAGGCCTTCTCGAAGAAGTATATGAGCTCGCCGAGCCATTCCTCCTCGAGGGCGGGGATGGTAACGCGGATGTTGGGCACGCCGCCGTCTACGTGGGCGATGCGTGTGCCGAGCTCGGCCATCTTGTTGACCTCGTCGACGCGCTTGCCGGCCAGGTAGTTGAGGCCGTCGAGGTTGGCTGCGTCGGTGGGGATTACTGTCTTGTGGGCGGAGGTCTCTACCGAGAGGACGGTCTCGAAGATGGTGCGCTCGCCTTCCTGAATCCACTGACCCATGGAATGGAGGTCGGTGGTGAAGTCGACGGCTGCGGGGAAGATACCCTTGTGGTCCTTGCCTTCGGATTCGCCGTAGAGCTGTTTCCACCATTCACCGAAGAAGTGGAGTTTGGGATTGTAGTTCACCAGAATCTCAGTCTTTTTGCCGGCGCGGTAGAGGGCGTTGCGCGTGGTGGCGTAGAGCAGCGAGGGATTGAGGTCGTTGGCCTCGGCGGTAGCGGCCTGCATGCGGCGTGCGCCTTCGAGGAGCTTGCGGATATCGAATCCGGCCACGGCGATGGGGAGCAGACCTACGGGGGTGAGCACCGAGAAGCGGCCGCCTACGTTGTCGGCGATCACGAATGTCTTGTAGCCTTCTTCGGTGGCGAGCTGGCGGAGGGCGCCCTTCTTGGCGTCAGTGATGGCCACGATGCGCTTCGAAGCCTCCTCCTTGCCCATCTGGGCCTCAAGCTGCTCCTTGAGCAGACGGAAGGCGATGGCGGGTTCGGTGGTAGTGCCGGACTTGGAGATTACGATGATGCCGAATTTCTTGTCCTTCAGGAGGTCCTGAAGCTCGTAGAGATAGTCCTCGCCGATATTCTGGCCGGCGAAGAGCACGCGGGTGCGGCGTTCGTCGCCGGCTCCGCGCAGTGAGGCGAAGGAGTCGCTGAGGGCCTCGATCACGGCCTTTGCGCCGAGATAGCTGCCGCCAATGCCTACGGCTACCACTACGTCGCAGAGCTCGCGCATCTTGGCGGCTGTAGCCTCGATGTCGGCCACGAGAGCGTCGGAAGTCTCCTCGGGGAGCTTCACCCAGCCGAGGAAGTCGGAGCCGAGACCGGTTCCTTTATAAAGTTTGTCGATGGCGGCAGCGGCCTCGGGGTTGAGAGCCTGGATCTGCTCGCCTGTCACGGTGTTGAGAACGTTTTTAACGTCGACAGTAAGTTTAGCCATGTCAGTTGTATATATTAAGTTGTTGTATTTTGATTCAGGGTGGAGTCGGGATTCTTGACGGTCCATTTATACAGTTTGTCGCTGGGGCGAATTCGCGCGGGCACCGCAATGGAGAAGCTCTCGCCCTTTCGGGCGCACTCCACCGGCCGCAGACCTACACGAATCTCCTCTACGGTAAATATGAGCGCCCCGGTGGTGGGCCCGGTAACAACCACCTCGTCGCCCACGCCGAGCTCGCCGTTTTCCATATAAAATTCGCCCACGCCGATTTTCGGGAAATAGCGCACACCCTTGGCGCGGTACTCCTTGACGCGCGTGGCCGACGACCCGTATTTGGAAGACCACTCGCCCAGGCGCTGGCCCAGGTAGTAGCCGTCCCAGAAGCCGCGGTTGAAGATGCGCGACAGGCGCTCGTCCCATCCGGCCACCTTCTCCTCCGAGAAAGTGCCGTCGCAAATGGCGTTGAGAGCCTCGTTGTAGCACTCCACAGCCATCCGCACGTACTCCGGACCACGTGCGCGCCCCTCGATTTTGAAGACCCTTACCCCGGCGTCGGCCATTTTGTTGAGGAAGTGGATGGTCTTCAGGTCTTTGGGCGACATTATGTATTTATTGTCGATACGGAGCCGGTCGCCCGTCTCGAGGTCGGTAACCTCGTAGCCACGGCGGCAGATCTGGGTGCAGGCGCCGCGATTGGCCGAGGAGTTCATCTGATGCAGGCTCAGATAGCACTTGCCGGATACGGCCATGCAGAGGGCGCCGTGGCAGAACATCTCTATGCGCACCAGCTCGCCGCGCGGGCCACGGATATCCTGCTCGACGATGGCGCGGTGGATGGCCGCCACCTGGTCGAGGTTCAGCTCCCGCGCGAGCACAACCACATCGGCCCACTGCGCGTAGAAGCGCACGGCCTCGGTATTGCTGATGCTCAGCTGCGTGGAGATATGCACCTCCACGCCTACGCTGCGCGCGTAGAGAATCGCCGCGATGTCGCTGGCGATAATGGCTGAAATGCCGCTGCGGGCCACGGCGTCGATAATGGCGTGACATTTCTCCACATCGTCGTCATACATTATCGTATTGACGGTGAGATAGGATTTCACGCCGGCGGCGTCGCAGATCCCAGCAATCCGGCGCAGGTCGTCGAGCGTAAAGTTAACGCTCGAGCGGGCACGCATGTTCAGCCCCTCAACGCCGAAATATATGGCGTCGGCGCCGGCGGCAATCGCCGCATGAAGGCTTTCGTAGCTCCCCACGGGAGCCATAATCTCAAAATCCTTGCGTTTCATTTGCGCAAAGTTACGCAAATTTTCGCTATTTTTGCGTGCTTTTAACTCAACTTCGGGAGCATCGCGGCGACACCGCCGCAACGTCCCGCCAAAATGCTGAAAATCATGAGAATTGCTGTATACTGCTCCGCCCGCACCGCCATAGCCCCCGAATGCTTTGAAGACGCCCGCACGCTGGGCCGCTGGATAGGCAGCGGAGGCCATACCCTCGTCTACGGCGGCCTGCAGATGGGCCTGATGGATGCCGTTGCCTCGGCCACCGCCGAGGCCGGAGGCCGCGTGATGGGAGTCGTGCCCCAGTCGCGCGCACAGCGGCAGCACCCCGACAACAGCGTGAGCATCGCTGTAAGCTCGCTCCACGAGCGCAAACAGACCATGGAAGAGAACGCCGACGCCTTCGTAGCCCTCGACGGCGGCTACGGCACGCTCGACGAAGTAATGTCGGCCCTGGCCTCCATGTCGTTCTTCTCGGAGCCCAAACCGCTGATTTTGCTCAACCGCGGCGGCCTCTACGACCCGCTGATGGCCATGTTTGCCGAAATGGAGCGCCGCGGACTGATGTACCCCGAAGTCGCCCGGCAGATTACGCTCTGCCCCGACATCGACTCGCTAATCCACGCCCTCGAACAACTTTAGCGTGCAGAGCGTATCTATTATGACGCCGAGCGCGTCTGTGTCAGCATCTGTTCCAAACCTTTAATTCACTGCAAAAAATGAAAATCTACACCCGCACCGGCGACGCCGGCACCACTTCTCTCGTAGGGGGAACGCGCGTAAGCAAAGCCTCCCTCCGCCTCGACGCATACGGAACCACCGACGAACTCAACTCCTTCATCGGGCTCCTGCTCACATACCCCGACCTCACAGCCAACGACCGCGAAACGCTCCTGATGGTCCAGAACAAAATCTTCAACGCCGGCGCATATCTGGCGACAGACACCGCCACGCGCCCCGACACCATCCCCGACGGCCTCGACACCATCCACATCCGCCGCCTCGAGCAGCAGATCGACGCACTCACCGAGACTCTTCCGCCGCTCAACAGCTTCATTCTCCCCGGAGGCACCCCTTCGGCTGCTATGGCCAACGTATGCCGCACCGTGTGCCGCCGCGCCGAGCGCCGCGTGGTCGCCCTCTCCGAAGCCGCCACACTCGATCCCATCGTGGGGCGCTTCCTCAACCGCCTCAGCGACTACCTTTTCACCCTCGGGCGTGCCCTCAACCACCGCGCCGGCTGCCCCGAAACCGCCTGGCAGAAATAGCAGTCAGCGCAATCTGGCGCGTCGGGCTGGAAAACGCGTAAATCAATGGATTGCCACGCGCAATAAAATGCGCTGCCCCTCGTTATAGCAATACGACCGCCCGCAGGACGTAATTTGCCGCCACGTCAGCACCCTGACAGTCAGGTACGCGCCGTTGCCCGGCAGGGCTTTCGGCGCCGGGCAGATGACCCGCCGTCAGGCAGTCGCCAACCATCGTATAATCAAATCCTTAAACCATACACACAGCTATGTATTGGACACTTGAACTTGCCTCGAAACTCGAGGACGCACCCTGGCCCGCAACCCGCGAGGAACTCATCGACTACGCCCAGCGCTCCGGCGCCCCGCTCGAAGTGATAGAAAACCTTCAGGAAATCGAAGACGAAGGCGACACCTACGAATCCATCGAAGACATCTGGCCCGACTACCCCTCCAAAGAAGACTTCTTCTTCAACGAGGAGGAATATTGATGTAAAGTCCGACCGATTTTAAGATTTGAGCGACTAATATACAGGCGGTTGACAAGCAATAAAATAAACTTGTCAATCGCTTTTTGTTTCATTTTACCTCACGGCGTGGTTATTGATATTCAGAAAGTTACAGATGGGTTTCAGGAGGAACTTGGCTAAAATACAATCTGTATTCTGAGGTTCGTGAACATTTTTGACTTTTGACATCTACGATTTATTGGCATCTCGACCATATCGATAGTGCAATCCCATTCTCTCAGTCATGAAGAGGTATTTCGACTAAATTATATTTATGTCTAGCATTATGATTCTCAGAAAAAATAATTAATTTTGTAATCAGATAATACGCTATAATACTGTTCATGAGTGAAAAAAAATATATAATTCCGGTACTCCCCCTTTCTTTTGATGTAGAGACTAAGGCTGTAATGAAACAGACTACTCTTGCCAGTCGTAAACTTGGAGAACTCAATGGTATTGTAGAAAAAATCCCAAATCCTGAAATTTTGATTCGTACTCTTTCTTTACAGGAAGCAATGGATTCATCTTCAATCGAAAGTATAATTACCACTCATGATGAACTTTACAAAACTGAGATTGGTGCTAATAAATATTCCACGATTGCGGCTAAGGAAGTGAGCACTTATGCCGATGCGCTTATGGAAGTGTTTGAGATTGTAAAACAACGTAATCTCATTACCGAGGGAATGATAAAAGAGATATATCGCCAGATTAAGCATAATGATGCCGGATATACCACAACCCCAGGAAAGAAGTTGATAAATGAAAAAACCAAAGAAAGCGTATATACTCCCCCTCAGACAATTGATGAGATTCAGCTACATATGTGTAACCTAGAGAAATTCATCAATGATGATACACTTTCAGACTTAGATCCTCTCGTAAAGATGGCTATAATCCATCATCAGTTTGAAAGCATCCATCCATTCGGTGATGGAAATGGTCGTGCCGGACGTGTGCTCAACATCCTATACCTTGTAGCCCAAGGTCTTTTAAATATGCCGATACTTCATCTGAGCCGTTATATCAACCAAAATAAAGGGGAGTATTATAGGCTGTTACAGGCTGTAAGAGACACTTTAATATGGGAGCCTTGGATCATTTTCATCCTTAAAGGCGTAGAACAAACCGCAGATGAGACTATTAAATTTATACGCGGAATCTCAGATATGATGTTGCAATACAAGCATCGTATCCGCAAAAATCTTCCGAACGTTTATTCACAAGATCTCATAAACAACCTTTTCCGTCACCCTTATACCAAAATAGAGTTTGTAGTTAAAGAGGTTGGAGTAAGCCGTCCAACGGCTATGTCGTATCTAAACCAATTAATTGATGAAGGGATATTGAGTAAACTTAAACTTGGTAGAGAAAACTATTATATCAATAATGGTCTTTTCAGCTTTATTCTTAATGCATTCCATTCTGAAGGAGATAAGCTGGCTGACCCTATTAATTCCAATATGGGAACGGAAGAGGATGTGTAAAGCCATTTTACACGTTGCCCCTAACATGTAAAATAAATCGCGTTTTTTTTACACATTGCCTCTCATGTGTAAAAAGAAAGACAAATGTTTTACTGATAGAGGAACTCTTAGTCGACTGGCAACTCGCCGAACTTCAGGAATAACTTGATGCACTCAGCGAGAAACGCGATAATGCTCAAAAGAATTTCCACGAGTTCACGGAAAAGAATCAGGAGCAGGTACGCATGAGGCTCACCGATGCCGTCTTTGCCAGAATGGTAGTCGATGTGCGGTCAATGCTCGAATCCATGCCATCGGAACTGAAAGCTAATATAGATGGTGAGTTCCTGACTGCAATAGCCGAGCAGCCCAACGAGATTCTAAAGTGTGCCATGTATCTATTCCTCGGCTATCTCGACGGAGCAACCCAATTTGCCCAGTCATGCGGAGGTGGTGGCAGCGACAGCTCACTACCCTGGGGACGCAATCCAGATGAAAACGACCGCCGTTTCGCCTACCGCTGCATGATGCAGGCCCACAAGATGCTGAAACTTTCTCAGCAAAAGCACGGTATGCGTCGCTAAAGTTAAGAAATATTCCATTGCGTACAGTCTACATCACGCAAAATTTTTATAACTTTGCAATCAAAACAAGCTCGAGATCAAAACAATAATCTTCGACTCATTATTTATGATTTATGCGCACTAGATTTCCTATATTTTCGCTTTTACTGATATTGTCAGTATTTTTGATGACGCTCACTTCTTGTTCATCATCGGCTAAATTGGTCGTTTCAAACGGAGCTAACATTTCTAAATATAAGTATGTAAGTTTCGGCAAAGAACAAACAGGAGACAGAGAATTGGATGATGTTATGCTGTTAGTCCAAAATGAAATTGCAAATACTAAATTGCAGCCAATTTCCTTAACCTATGCCCCGGATGATTATTTAGGTTATACACTTACCCCTCATATAAATATTAAGTCAGAAAAGTTGGATGGTGGACATACCTACATTACCATAACCTTTTATGACCTTTATACAGACCAAAGCGTTGCCGTTGTTAAAAGTAGTGGTATCGGATTGTCAATATCACAAGACCAAAAATTAGCTTTAGGGGCTATTCGGAAAAAACTACAAACCATTTTCGGTAAAAAAGAATAATATGGCAAAAATCCTCTCTCAAAATTATAGCTATGCCAATAACTCAAGCGGTGATCTTATAAATGTTTCAACTGCTCAACGTAACGAAAAATATTTTTGCCCTATATGTGGAGAAATGATGAATCCGCATATGGGCAAAGTGCGTAGATGGCATTTCGTTCACAAAAATGCGGGGAATTGTTCTTATGAATCATACCTTCATAAGTTAGCGAAAATCAAGATAAGAGAGGCATTTCTTTCTTCCGAGCATTTCCTGCTTTCCTACAATGCTAAGGCAATTTGTTCTTTAGAATGTCCGTTCATTGGTTTTCCCAAGTGTGAAGGTGAAAAACCTGTTGTATTCGATTTGCGTAGATATTATGATTCCTGCGAGATAGAGGCAACCTACCACCAATACAGAGCAGACTTGCTTTTAACATCATCTACAAATCCCAAGACACCTCCTGTGCTAATTGAAATTATGGTTACTCATAAATGCACAGAGGACAAAATCAAGGATGGTGTTCGTATTATTGAAATTCCAATTCAATCAGAAGAACAAATTGACAATATAGTCAGCAACTGTAAGTTAACGGCTGTAAGGGATGAGCATTACAATTATAGCTATTCTAACGACAGAAATATCACATTATATAATTTTAATAAAGTAGAATCATTTGACCCAATCGGCAGCTTTGATGAGTATGAAGACTGCTTCAGTCGCAAAAACACAATAGTATTTTGGTTAAATAGCCAAGGCCAGTTCCGGTCATTTGATTGCCACTGTTATGAAGTAAGCAAGATGTTACCATCCAATGTCCATTATTACATAACCGAGATAGCAACTCCATTCAAAGAGATTTTTCAAGAATTTTCTAAACGAGGAGTTAAAATTCGCAATTGTTTCTTATGCAAATTCAGCAAGCAGGACTCTTGGGGAGAAAGGTTATGTGTTCTATACAAGAAACATAACTTGCCACGTAAACCCTCTCCATATTGTGCTGTGTCTTGTCCCCATTACAGAGAAGATTTTGGGGGTTCACAAAACATGGTTCCAATTGTACAATCTCTGTCATCAGAACAGATGAACTGTATGCAAAGCCATAAGTTCTATTATCACATTTGTAAAGATATTCTTTGAATATGAAATATACACCTATCCGTTCCAAAGAAGAATTTGATGAGTTATGTTATCAAATTGAACATCTGGATTTTGTTGGTAATCCAGTTGCATCTGACTTTCTAAAAATAGAAGGTCGTAGGATTTATGGCGTTCTTCATGATGCGCATGGATTTGACAAGGGTTCGTTTATCATTTTTGGTCAAACAATACAACCTGACAAAATTAAAGCAGCTCCATCAAATACAATATTTGATAAATTAAAACTATATGGCTCAAGTTGCCAATATAAAGGTTTATTGAACACAAAAGGTGAGATACTAATTGAAAACAATTATAATGAGTTGACATTATGCAACGGCAATCGTCTCATAGCTTGTAGGAAAGACTATTGCATACTCTTTCATCTTGACGGAACCGAAATTAAAGGCACCAGATATGAGAAAATATTTGAAGCGGGAGAAAACACCTATGGATTTAAACATAATGGTCTTATCGGATTTTTGAATCAAAACGGAGAAGTTGTTATAAACCCTGAGTATCAAGATAAAAAAGGATATAATCTGTTTGTCAATGGGTATGCCACTGTGCTCAAAGACTTTAAGGATAGTGAATATCGATTTAAAATAGATCATTATGGTTTAATCATCGAATCGGAATGTATTGAATATTACAATGAAGTTCAATCAGAGCATAATCTTGGTACTGGTTACTATCCTTACGGGAATTTACCAGATGCATTGGATGCTTATGATGGAGACGAAGGCAACCGATGGAATACTGATTGATAAACTTCCGTAAATTACGAATCTATCCGAAATGCGGACACTATAAACTACACTAACACTTGCATTGGTAAATTACACTATTAAGTTTTGAATTTAGATTGTGGATTATTAAAATGAAACATCTTTATATTATTGGAAATGGATTTGACATTTTTACAGGTCTCCATACAAGCTATTCGAATTTTAAGCAGTGGCTTCAACAGAAATATATTTTTGTTTATGAAAATCTGAAAGCGGCTTATAATATGGATGGTGAGTGGTGGAATAATTTTGAAGTAAATCTCGGAGAACTTGATATCCATCAATATGTTCGCAATTTCACTCCTCCTGAGAAATCTGCGGAAGAAATCATTAAACAAATTGAAGAACGAGAAAATAATCTAAATTCCACAAGTTTACTTCCTGACCTACATGTAGAGTCTAAATGCGCAAATCGGCTTCGAGGTTTGCTTGATATTTTACAATACTGTTTTGAGCGGTGGGTTGCTGATTGTCAGAGCATGATTACCGACCCTCAGTACACCTATATTGAGAAGAATGATTCCTACTTTATCAACTTCAATTATACTGATACTATTGAATGGCTTTATAAGATCCCGGATGATAGGGTATTACATATTCATGGCAGAGCATCTAAACATGATAAGTTGATATTTGGCCATAACAAATTTCTTCATGGAGGGATGTATGATGGTGTTGATGTAGATCAAACATGTTTGGAACTATCAAAATATCAGAAGAATCCGTACGAGTACATATTCAAGCATAACGAATTGCCTGATATACTTTCAAATGTGGAATTTGTTCATGTTTACGGGCTATCGCTTTCTCCTGTTGATGAAAACTACTTAGATTGGATAGAGGAAAATACACCTCAAGATTGTAAATGGGAATTCAGTTGGTTCTCTGAACAAGATAAACAAAGAATCGAAAAATTTGTACTTAATCATTGGAGGATTAAAGACCGTTATCAATTAATACAGCTACAGCCAATCAATAAAAATGAAATAAATAAAGGTCCTCAATAGCATTTTATCGCCTTTTATAGCAAAGTTTGCTTGTCTACTTTCCGCAAAATCAAGCTAACCATCTGACATATAATTTATTCGCACCTCTTCAACGAGGAGGAGTATTAAGCAGAAAAATTTAGCATAAATATCTGACAACCAATGGCCATGCAAATCATGATTTGCATGGCCATTGGTGTTTTATATTATAGCTTGTCTAAAATATCTATAAAAACCAGATAGTCACAAACCTTCTTATTAATAAATTCATCTAAAATTCAGGCTTTTATACTGAATATTCCGATGTTTGTGAATATTGGAATAATGGCCTCTCATGTGTAATGCAACTGAGCCAGTCCGGCATCAAACTATAAAAAACTTTGTGGATTTTTTATAGTTTTATATAACCTTGTCTATTGTGCTGTCAAAATCTGCCCCTTTGATATATCCGCTTTTCTGCTTGTTCAGTTTAATTTCAGTTAAAAGGCCCGATTGAACTAACTCCGAAAGGTCTTTCTTTGCCGTCGGTTGCGTCACTAACATTCTGCCGGCAATATCTTTGGCAGTTACTATCAAGTCGGCATCTTTTATAAACAAGTGCAGTATTGAGGCCTGACGCCTTGTAATTCCTCCAATTTTTAGCAATTGTACTTCATCTTTTTTCTGAGCAGTCTTGCGTTCGATATATGCTTTAAGCTCGTCAAAGGCCTTTTCAAGTGCATTTAAATGATATGTAATAAAGTAACCGATATCATTACCATCGGCTTCAGACTGAAGAAATGATTTCTCATATGAAGCCTTTGACTTATATATGATTCTTGAAATCGAAAGGTATTCAGTAAGCCAATACCCTTCTTTCAGAAGATACCAATAGAAAATAGCCCTGGCCGTACGGCCATTACCGTCAACAAATGGGTGGAGGAAAGAGATAAAGAAATGCAGGATGGCTCCTTTGATTATAGGATGAATGAATACTGTTACTTCATTGGAATTGGCAAATTGACAGAACCAAGCAATAGCTCCCGGTATTTCTGTGAATGATGGCGGCCTATGAACAATCTCATTGGTAACAGAATTTGCCACAACCACATTGTCGTTCTGCCTGAATTGTCCTGCATCTTCCGGATTATCCATTGTGTTGTAAGTCATCAATGAATGTATTTGAAGAAGAAATTCGGGGGTCATTGGTTGGTCCAGATTTTCAGAGAGGAATTGGATGGTCTGGTAATTGTTGTAAATCATCCATTGTGACTTATCCTTGGGTGTAATCTTATTTCGAAGCATTTCCTTAGCCACCTTTCGAGTAGTTGAAGCTCCTTCCATTTGGCTTGAAGAAATGGCTTCATCAATCACAGAGTTCATCAAATATATTTTACGGCTATCGCGAGGTATGAGAGACTCACTACCCCAAGATCCGCCAAATTGCATGTCGAAATTATGACAGAGTCTAGCCATAGAATTTGTCATGCTGAAATGAATCCGGTAATTGGGATTCACTGTGATTTGATTACTCAAACGCAATTGTTTGAGCGCGTTCCAGATATCTTCCGAAGTATCAAAGCCATTGAGTTTCTTGTATTTTACCGTATTCCAGTAAGGGTACTCTTCCTGAAATTTACGAATTTCCTCCATCGATTCCGGAGTGAAAACTTCTGAAACTGACTTTGTGGCAGCGATATATTTGGGGGGTTGCTCTATCATACTCACATCATATTATGTATCCACAAAATTAGCAAAACTATAAAAATATTGCAACCATTTTCATAGTTTTTGATAGTTCGACCCATCGGCATTGCAAAAATAGCAAGTTCACCGAGCAAAAATCGCCCCAATAAGCGAAAGAGAATAGGTATTTGGGCATGGAGACATTCATATTGCGCTGATTAGCCGTACAACTGGTAGCAAATGTTTTGTTTGTGGCTGATGGTTTTATACTCGATGAAGGCGTATCATCCCCACATATCGCAAATTTTGTTTGTTTATAGGCCAGCCGCATCAACCCGATTTTTTCACTATCTTTACCGCAAAAAACGATGACACGACTCAACGACTTCATGGCGTGCCCCGAACTGGCGCCGATTTCCGATTTTTGCCTTGCTAACGGGACGTTGGCGAAATACTCCAAAGGGCAATCCTTTGTTGACGAAGGCTCGCTATGCCGGTATATCGCCGTCGTGAGGTCGGGATATTTCAAATTTTCGGTCATCGACAGTAAAGGCACTGAATGCACCACCGGATTCTCATTCGCAGGCGATATCGTGGCCGACTATGTGTACTCCTTTCTCAATTCACAACCATCGCCTACATCGATAATCGCCGGAGTTGATTCGGAAGTACTACGAGTGTCGTTCGGCCAAATGAAGGCCTACATCGATAAAGCCGACCCTGAATATATTGCCCGGACAGCAAAACTGCTCCTGAAGGAGGCATACCGCCGTTATATCGACATGCACAGATTCTCACCCTACGAACGGTATATGAAACTCATACGCCGCGTGCCCGACCTCCTGTCGCTTGTGCCGTTGCAGGAACTGGCGTCCTACCTGTCGGTTTCACGACGGCAATTTCAGCGCATCCGCGCGCAGGCGGGACATTTGTCCCACGACAAATGAAACTTACGCCGTAATTTTGAGGGCAACCTTAAAAACACGGATATGTTCAGAAAATTAGCGACTGGAGGGCTGCTTCTTGTGTCGGCCCTTTGCGCCCCGAATGCGGAAGCTGCCAAACTCTATCAACTGGCAGATGCAACAGTCTACCTTAAGGACGGCACAACCGACCAATACAGCGGAGCCACAAAACTGTCGATGCCCCATAAAAGCGACGCCCTTCAGAAAGTAGAAAACGCCTACACCAAAAAGCAGAAAAAAGCCGGCGAGATACCCTCGGCAACCGTCGACTCCGTGGTTATGTGGCTTCCGACGCAGCCCGACCGTCGCTATACATTCGTTTTCGTGCCCAAATACGGCTGGTGCGCACTCCTCGACAAAACGGCGCAAGCCACCGCCTGCCTCTATTCCGAAGGCGGATACCGCATCCGTCCCGACGGCGGCCTGTGGTTCTTCAATACCCAGAAACTGATAGTCGACCACGACGGCAAGACCTCCGACCTGAAGAACCCCTACAAAATGAAGCCGGAAAAATTCGCCTCAGAATTAGCCGAAATATCAGGAGGCGACACCCGACTCGAAACTCAGTTGACGCATCTTCTGGGGCGGGAACGTCCCGACAACTACGTGCGCGTAGTAAAAATGAACGGCGATACAATCTACGGCTATCTCCACAACGACGCCAAGACAGTAGCCAAAAACCTCTTCTCGAAATCAGGCACACTGCTGCAATACATCAACATCAGCGAAGAGCCCGACAGCAAGCGGACACGCTACTCAGCCGACGAAGTCAGCGAGATACGATGGTTCGACAACAACATCGCTCCCAATACGAGAGTATCCATGTCGGTAAACGCACCGCGCATGTTCAAAGCCAAGAACTATACACGTGGATTTACATGGCTGTGGGACAGACGTCCGTCAGGCAGCATCGTCAAATATGAAGTATGGGAAACCTCCGGCGGTCGAAACCCCATAAGCCGCCTCGTCCCGGTGGTGAGCGTATATTTCGAAGGCGCCAAAGGCGCGTTTATGCTCTACTCCAACAACTCCGTAAGTTTTGCCCTGCTTTACCATTATATGAAAGATGCCGCCCCCGAATTTCACAAAATGCTGAAAGAATACTACGGAGACAGCCCCGATGCGAAAGCCCACTGCAACGAACTTAAAGACAACCCGTCGCGCATCCTTGACCTTTACGACGAATACCTCAGGACCCACGATTACATCGACGACCGCCCCGACGTAAAAGTCACCGACTCCGAAAAATAGCATTCGATGAAAAATAACAATTAAGGCGTGCCGTCGGTACGCCTTACTGCTGCCCAAATGTTAAAGAGGTCGATGTTTGTCCCTGCTTCTCCCGGTATCACAATGCAATCAGCCGGCCATTCAGGGGCGCCTATGGAGGTTGTGGCGGAGGGTCTATACGGCAGATACCAGGTGCCGGCTTGCGAATTGATTTTTTTTCGTAACTTTACACTTTGAATCAGAAAGGAATCAGCTACCTGGTCCAAGCCACTTCATGCCGTCTGATATATTGACCAAAATACGAATTCTGTTTGCCGGAGGCGAATCCCGCACCCAGAAGCTCAAGAGCAACATCGTACTCTCCATTCTGCTCAAGGGGGTCAGTGTGCTTGTGACCTTTCTGCTTGTGCCTGCGACAATCGACTACGTCGACTCCGAGATCTACGGCATCTGGCTCACTCTGTCGGCCATACTGATGATGTTTCAGATTCTCGACATCGGCATCGCCTCAGGGCTTAAAAACAAGCTCACCGAAGCTCTTGCCGCCGGCGACATGAAATCCGCCCGCTCGCTGGTCTCCACATCGTACGTCTCGATGGCGGCGATTTTCATTCCCATTGTCATAATCATATATGCGCTTGTGCCATATATCTCATGGTGTCCGCTTCTCAATGTAGATATTGCTTATGAGGGTACTATCGTGCAGACCATGAGGATTCTCGCCATTCTCCTGTTCGTGCAGATGATTGCCAACATCATAGTCTCGGTACTCGCCGCCTATCAGCGTGTTGCCCTATCGCTCTCCTTTCTGGTCATCGGCAACATCCTGGCCTACATCCTGATTCTCATTCTGGCCCGGACTGTTCCGGCCTCACTTCCTCTGCTTGCCCTCGTTCTTGGCGGGGCACCGATTCTTGTCACAATCATTGGCTCGGTGGTGTTGTTTCACGGCTTATGCCGCGAGGTCAGTCCTACATTCGGCAGTGTGGAAATGTGGCGCACCAAGGAATTGCTGTCGCTTGGAGCCAAATTCTTCATCATCAACATCCAGGCAGTTGTGGTCTACCAGAGCTCCAATTTCCTCATCTCCCATGTCTCATCACCCGAAATGGTAACGGCATACAACATCGCCTACAAATATCTCTCCCTGGCCCTGGTGGTCTACACCAACATCACAATGTCGCTCTGGACAGCCTATACGGACGCTTATGCACGCGGCGACCGCCCCTGGATGATCGACATGCGCCGAAAGATGAACCGTCTCCTTATGCTGTGCATCGGCCTGTGTATTGTCTTCGCGGCCGTAGCCCCTCCGGTCTATTCCATATGGATTCAAGGAAAGGCGGAAGTACCCGCGGCCATGACCTGGTGGGTAGCTGCATATGTCTCCACTTTCTGTTTCATGACCCTCAACGGCACTTTCATTATCGGGACCGGCAAAGTACTACTCGAGACAATCGTTGTTGCCGTAGGTGCCATCGTATATATTCCTGTAGCGCTTATGGCCGCCCAATGGCTCCAGCAATATGGCATTCTCGCGGCTCTCGTAGCCGTCAACATAGTCTACGGCGTGATTTTCAGCAAACAAACCACTAAACTTCTCGACGGCACTGCCCGAGGTATTTGGATCAGATGATGAAGGACTTCAAGACGGCATTCAGGCGTATCTGGCGCAAATTGTTCTCCGTTTCCCGGTATCCCCGAAGTTCGTTCGGAGCTATCGGGAAGGGTACTGTAATCGGCGACCAGTGTGTCATCGTCCCCAGGTATATGTTCCTTGACGATTATGTGGCGATCCAGAACCACGTTCATTTCATCTCTGCAGGAGGCAAACTGGTGGTCAAAAAATTCTCCGTCATCTCGGCCCAGTGCGTCATCGTGCCCGGCACCCATATGCCCGTTCCCGGCATACCGTTCTATTTCCAGACCACAACCCACGCCGGCGACGAGCAGTCTACCATCACCATCGAGGAAGACTGCTGGATAGCGTCGGGATGTACCCTGCTGATGAAGAGCCATATAGGCCGGGGGGCCATCGTGGCCGCCGGCAGCGTGGTGACAAAGTCAGTGCCCCCATATGCCGTAGTCGCAGGAAGCCCGGCTAAGGTCATTGCCGTGAAGTTCTCCAAGGAAGACATTCTCCGTCATGAAGAGGCTCTCTACGAACCATCGGAAAGACTCACACCCGGGCAAATCGACGCTTTGTTCGCGGAGCATTACCGCGACGTGAAAGTGCTCCGACGTAAGGATCCCGCTGATGTCCCTGGCCATTATGACCGCACATCCGGACGCTTCATCGAGATGCTCAAGAGCTAAACCCACGAATTTCGAACCATGGCAATCGGACAAAAAATTCACTCCTTCCTCAGCAATCCACGCTGGACATTGCGTAGGGCCTGGTATTACTGCAACTGCAAGCCCAGATTCAAGCGCTACGTCTGGTCTGACTGGGTCGTTGACACGAGTGCCATAACCTGCTCGTGCGTCTCCCTCGGCGAACGCGTCTATATCGGGCCGAGATGCCGCATCATGGGAATTTACAGGTACCTGGACTCGACTTTCAATCCGGTCATAGAATTCGGCGACGGAGTATTCATAGGTCAAGACTTCTATCTCACATGCGCGTCCCGGGTAACAATCGGCGATAACACCGCAATAGCTGCTTTCGTGACGATAACCGACATCGATCATCCTTACACCGACCCTGACACTCCCATTGAGCAACAGCCCATTAAAGTTAAGGAGGTATCAATCGGCTCCGATTGCAAGATTTACAACGGTGCAGTAATTACGCTCGGCACCCGCATCGGGCGCCATTGTGTTGTCGGCGCGAATTCCGTGGTAAAGGGGGAATTCCCGGACTATTGCGTCATCGTCGGCAATCCGGCCCGAATCGTAAAACGCCTGAACCCCCTCACCGGCCAATGGGAACGAACTGATTCTGACGGAAACTTCATATAGAAACATCATAAAAAGCCTCATCATGTATAAAAAGATTCTGATTACCGGCGGAGCCGGTTTCATAGGCTCAAATCTCGCACTCAAGCTTCTCGAGAAAGGCTACGATGTGGTTGTTCTCGACAACCTCTCGCCACAGATTCACGGCGACGACCCCGACACCACCTCTCCCCTCTATATTTCTGTAAAAGACAAGGTCAAATTCATCCACGGCTCAGTTACATCGCGCGAAGACTGGGTGAAGGCCCTCGAAGGCGTGGAATGCGTAGTGCATCTCGCTGCCGAGACTGGCACCGGGCAGTCGATGTACGAGGTCGAGAAATATGTGGGTACCAACATTGGAGGAACCGCCCTTTTGCTCGACATTCTCGCCAATCAGAAGACCGACGTTAAGAGAGTTGTCGTGGCCGAATCCCGCGCCATCTACGGCGAGGGCCGCTACTATAGCCCCGACCTCGGCCGCTGCGTTTATCCCACCATGCGCGCCGCCGAGGATATGGAAAAGGGTGACTTCGAGGTAAAGTATCCCGGCTGCAGCAAGCCCCTCGAGCTTGTAGGCACCACAGAAGACTCCATGATCCATCCCACCTCGGTCTACGGAATCACGAAGCAGGTTCAGGGCCAGCTTGTCCACCTCGTCTGCCAGTCTATAGGCATCGACTCGGTTTCGTTCCGCTATCAGAATGTCTACGGCCCCGGCCAGTCGCTTTCCAACCCCTACACCGGTATTCTCTCAATATTCTCCACCCGCATCAAGAACGGCAAGGATATCAACATCTTTGAAGACGGCAAGGAAACCCGCGACTTCGTCTACATCGACGACGTGGTCGACGCTACCATCCGCGGCATCGAGGTGCCCGAGGCTAACGGCCATGTATTCAATGTCGGCACAGGCGAGCCTACCGACGTGCTCGCCGTGGCCAACACCCTCATGGAGAAATACAACAAAAAAGTAAACCTTTACGTATCGGGCAATTTCCGCATCGGCGATATCCGCCACAATTATGCCGACATAACCGCCGCCCGTGAGATTCTCGGATTCGAGCCAAAATGGAATTTCAGCGACGGTATCGCCCGGTTCACCAGTTGGGTCGACAGCCAGAAAGTCTGCGAGGACAAGTACGAGCAATCGCTCAAGGAAATGAAGGATAAGAACTTATTCAAGTGATTATGACAGACTGGAAAATCGGAATAGTGACGGTGATGTACAATAGTGCCGGAGTGCTCGAAGGCTTCTTTGACTCACTCGACCGCTCGACTTACCGCAACTTCGTGGTGTACGCCATTGACAACCAGTCGCCCGACGATAGCCTCCTCCTTGCCAGAGAACACTCCGCCCGGACCTCTTTCCCAACCGTAATAATCGAGGCGGAGGATAACGGCGGAGTGGCCAAGGGAAACAACATCGGTATCAGGCGAGCTTTGGCCGACGGCTGCGACCTTGTGCTCCTCGCCAACAACGACATCGAGTTCACTTCCGAATCAATCGCTCTGCTCGTCGAAGGCCTCGAAAAGTATGACTGCGACATGATCGTGCCTAAAATCTTCAACTACTTCACCGGCAAGCTCTGGGCCGCCGGAGGTGGGGAATACGGATTCATAAATCCCACAACACATTTCGGATACGACCAGGACGACGCGCCACAATACAATGAGCCACGGAGTCTTGAGTTCGCGCCTACGTGCTTCATGCTTATCAAGAAAGAGGTCTTCGATAAGATAGGCATCATGGACGAGAGATACTTTGCCTATTTCGACGATACCGACTTCGTGTGGCGTGCCGTCAGGCAAAACGGGCTAAAGCTGCATTATGAGCCCGAGGCAGTAGTCCAGCATAAGGCCGGCACATCGTCGGGAAGCAAGCCATCTCCCTTCGCCTTCTACCTCAACACACGCAACAGGGCATACTTCATGAACAAATATTACCCCTGGCACCAGCGCCTATGCGTCAATCTCTATAACTTCACATATTATTTCCTCTATTCTGTGAAACACCCTTCGCTTCCGTCAATTTTCAAGAATTTCGGCTACTACCGCGAGGGGCTGAAAATGTACCGGCAGTGGCTTGCCGAGCAGCAACCTGGACAAGTCCAAAAGTAAATGCATAGTGAGACCGTTGGTGCTCTCACGGATGTTTTTTCGTAATCGGACTGACGGATTCGCAGGGAAAGCAGCCCACCCGCCATGCCAGACAATTACGGTGGCAACCTGAAATGTCATGTTGAAAGCGACACAATATTGATATGATGGGATAAGGATAAGGCATCATCAACCTCGTGCGTTTCAGCACCCACTCCGAATTATTCTGAGTATTATTCTGACTTAACACGAAAATTACAGCTCATTTACTACCAGCCGTACAAGCAATTGGGATTTGTTTGTATGGCCGGTTTTTATAATCTCTCAAACGGCGGGGGTGACCGGCTGGGGGTGACACGTGATTCTCAATGAGAGATAGTTTTGCCGGCGGCCGGATTGGCCGGGGTGGGAGGATACGAATGGAGTCGGCATGTACATCGCTGCAGGGGTGGAAAAAGATTGGTCGGCATTTTCGGAGCAATACGGTTGGGAATCAAGGCTGTGCGGCAGGGTGAGGCACGTGGCCTATATTTTTTTAGAAAAAAAGTGTTTTTACGCTACCCGCGGCAGCCTATTTTTTGTCAATAAAGTGTAAGGCGATATAAAGCCTGTTAAATTGACCTAACCAATAAAAGTGACCATGAAAATTTTTACACTTGCAATTGCAACAATGTGCGCAACGACGTGCGCATTTGGCGCTGCTCTGAGTGCCGACGCACAGGAAACTTACGTAGTTGAAGATCCCTCAATCGATCCTACAATCACCGCCTGCGCCCAGGGAGGAACCTATGATGTATTCGCTTTAGGCGATGCAGCGATGGCAAAACTGGCCGAAAAATCAAACATTACAGTGAACGATTACCGCGTAGCGACCGACGGAACCGGCAGCTCCCACTACCCCGGCGGCAATGCGTCCTGGGCCTCCGACGATGATTACGCAAGTGTGCCTGTACCGGCCGACGGTCGTTGTTTCGACGGCGCCGAAGTGCACGGCAACTGGTACCAGTGGTGGTCCGGATTCTATATGACACGTAAATCCGACACCAATCTGACCCATCTCAACGAAAACAGCCATCTACATATCGCTCTATATCTTGCCAGCGAGGTTAAGGCTCCGAATATCAGCGTGCAGTGGTTCAAGCACGACGGCAACGACGGCACTGCTCCGGCATTCGCCATCACCGACGATATAATCAACAACAAGCAGCCCGTGGTTGCTCCGGCCCTTGAAACAGGCAAATGGACGGCAATCGACATCACTCTGGGCAAGGTTGCCGAACTGATGAAAGACGAATTCGACGTCGACATGGATTATACCCGTCTGACCGACGACTGGCAGGGCGAGGCTGTGGCAATCAATCTCCCCGACGGCCAGGACCGCTCCAACGAGGGGGCTCCCACGGCATCGCACGGCCACGGCGCGAAGGTATTTGTCGACGGCGCGTATGTCTATACTCCCAAAAACACCTCGAGCGGCATCACCGGCACGGAAACCGACTTCAACGACGTGGAGATTCTGGTAACTGACAGAACCATCACCGTGCTCGGCAGCAACAACGCTCCGATGCAGCTCTACAACCTTGCAGGCGCTATGGTCAGAGAATCGGCAACAGCCGTGATCGGCCTGGAAGGTCTTACTCCCGGTGTGTATGTAGTAAAGACAACCGGCACGGTTAAAAAAGTAATTATAAGGTAATAGATTGAATTTAGGCAATGAAATGCGGGCGTGCCGAGGCTACACTCAACCGCGGCACACCCGCTTTCAGGCTATCTGCAAATCATCTTCTGTCGACTAACTTATCCCCTGCTACCTGACATGAAAACTCATGCGATCGCAGCGCTGGCCATAATGCTTTCGTCGCCCTGCGTCAATGGTGCCGAAACATACACCAATCCGATTATCGACGTCAGTCTGCCCGACCCGACGGTGCTCCGCGACGACGACGGCATATATTACATGACCGGCACGGAGAATATCAGGAATCTGGGGCTGTTCAGCTCGCCCGATCTGGTGAACTGGACTCTGACGGGGACGATTTTCAAGGATGGCGACAAGCGTCCGGACACTCCGATATGGGCTCCGGAGCTATGTCGCATCAACGGCAGATATGTGCTGTTCTATTGCAGCAATCCCGACGCCTCGGATACCTTCCAGGCATATCTGGGCTATGCCGTCGCCGACAGTATCACAGGCCCGTGGCACGACCGCGGCAAACTCTTCGACGGCTATCAGGCCGAATGCCGCGACACCATCGATCCGTTTTATTTTCACGACAACGGGAAGCACTACCTTTTCTGGGGAAGCACCAACAATATGTGGGTGATGGAGATAAGTGTCGACGACGAGATAAGCATCAGCTATGACCTGTCGAAAAAAGTGCAGACAGCCGGAAAGGCCGTTGAAGGTACGGAAGTCTACAAACGCGGCGACTGGTATTACATGTTCGCATCAAGAGGAAGCTATGCGTGGATAACCTATCAGGTTGTGGTGGGACGATCGAAAAACGTATACGGCCCGTATTACACCCGCGAGGGCATTCCGTTTCTTGCCGGTGGCGACCTGAAAGCTCCTGAAATGAATCTGGCGAAGGCCGCGGCCTTGACCTCCGGCAACGACCGCTTCACAGGCACGGGCCATAATGCCCCCGTAATAACCGACGGTGTAGGCAACACATGGTTCATATGCCACGGCCACCGCAAGGGGAAAGAGCTTGATATGGTCCGGCTGCCGCTTCTCGACCGCCTGCTGTGGGACGCGCAGGGCTGGCCCTATCTCGAAGGAGGCAGCCCCACTCCGGCCGAACACTACGCACCGGCCTTCCCCCTCGACCACAACCACGACAATTAAATTACATAAAGAAAATAACTACAACCAGCTACCCGGGAAAAACGATGAAATATCTGAATCTCATTCTGATTGCGGTTCTCACGTCTCTACAGGGATTTGCCGTACCCGCGACCTACAAGAATCCCATAATAATGGAGTCGGTTCCCGACCCGACGGTGATGCAGGCCGACGACGGGTTCTATTACCTGATGGGGACGGAAGATATCTGGAACGTACCCGTGTTCCGTTCGCCCGATCTTGTCAACTGGGTCCAGACCGGCACCGTCTTCACCCGCGACAACCGTCCGGCCGAGGGGCAGGTCTGGGCTCCGGAGCTATGCCGCATCCACGGGAAATATGTATTGTTCTACAGTGTCAACATCCCTGATGAGACATCGCCATCAACCTACGTAGGTTATGCGGTGGCCGACCATCCGGCCGGACCGTGGACTAACCGCGGAAAACTTTTCGACGAGCATGAGGTCGGATGCCGCAACGCCATCGACCCGTTCTATTACCAGGAGAACGGAAAACACTACCTTTTCTGGGGTTCCACCACCAATATGTTCGGCATGGAAATAAGTGTCGACGAGAACATCGACATCACTTTCGACCTTTCGAAAAAGGTGCAGACAGCCGGCCTGAACATAGAAGGGACGGAAATATATAAACGCGACGAATGGTATTACATGTTTGCCTCCATAGGGAGCTATGCATGGACCAACTATCGCGTGGTGGTAGGTCGGTCGAAGAACATCTTCGGTCCTTATACCGACCGCAACGGAGTGTCGTTTCTTGAGGGAGGAGATGCGTTAGGAAGCGCAACCTCCCTGACCACCAACAACTACAAGTTCACCGGCAACGGCCATAACGCCCCCGTAATCACCGACGGCGCAGGCGACCACTGGCTGATCTGCCACGGCCATGTGAAAGACCAGGAATTCAACAAGCGCATGCCGCTGCTCTCACGCCTCTGCTGGGACAAGGATGGCTGGCCATACATCAAGACCTCCTCACCGCCCCACAGCGAGCAGGAGGCTCCACGTTTTCCGAGCGAATGGAGCGTAGACAACCCCGCGACATCGGCAATGTCGGCATCCTACGGCTATTATGATGTCTTCCAGATGTCGGCCCAGGCATTGGAAGCGCTTTCATCTGATGCCCGCAACAGGGTGACACACTACGCCCCCGAGGCCGACGGCCGCACAATCACGCGCCTTTCGATGCGCAAATACACCCCTCGCCCTGTGAGCGGAGTCGACGGCGACGACGCCTACCTCTCATATTTCGCAACCGGCAGCGGCCTGAGCAATGTGGCTTTCAGCACCGGCGACAAGGGGATAAATCTCCAGCACATCACACCCGACACCCGGCTGCGCATATGCCTGCGCACCGATGCCGAACCCGAGATGTTCGGAATGGAATTTTTCAACAGCTCCGGCACGCCGGCTTTCAGATGTGCTGTCAACGCCTATGCCGAGGGCTATCCCGTGATTGCCCATTGGCCGACCGACAACGGCTGGATCGGCCTTGACCTTCCACTGGGCCGTATCGCCGGAATCTACCCAGGATTCGACCTCACCACCCTCAAAACCACACAGTGGATTGGTGATTATGTAAAAATATATGCTGGGAAGCTGAAAGATTCCAATTTTTCGATAGATGCATTCTATCTTTACACTCCCGCCGACTTCTCCGGTGTCGACAATGTGGACGCAGATGCCTTCACCCCCGACGGAATCAGCTTCGACGGCCGCACAGTAGAATCGACACAATGCGGAATTGAAGTAGCGTCGCTTTCCGGCCAACGCGTAATGTATGCCGCGGGCCACACACTCGACACCTCTGCGCTGCTGCCGGGAATCTATCTTTGCCGCAGCGGCAGCGGTGCAGTCAAAATCGTGATCAACCGACGGTAGCGATTTCTGCGACATGAAGGAACAGAAACTCATATATTCGCTCAAACAGGGCAACGAACGAGCCTGGAAAATGCTCTACGCGCTGCATTATCAGGCGCTGTGTGCCTTCGCATACAATTATGTGAAGGACAGGCTGCTTGCCGAGATGATTGTCGGCGACGCCATCGTTCACCTGTGGGAGATCCGCGACAGGCTTGAGCTGCGCGGATCGCTGAGAGCCTATCTTATGGCGATGGTGCGCAACGGATGTATGAATTTCATGAACACCCGACAGATGCGCACCGAGGTGCCGATGTCGTCGCTCGACAATGCATCGGCCGGTTCCGACGAATTCCCGGCCGAATCCTCGCCCCTTGGCCTGCTGCTTGAGAAAGAGCTTGAAAAGGAGATAAAGGTAGCGGTGGCCTCCATCCCGCCCGATTCGCGTCGGGTTTTCGCACTGAGCCGCTTTGGCGGCAAAAGCTATGAAGAGATAGCGCAGGAAACCGGCATAAGCATCAACACAGTGAAATATCATATGAAACGGGCATTGCAGCATCTGCGGTCGTGCCTGGGCAAATATCTCTAACCATAACCTATCATACCAACAACCATGAAAGAGGATAACAGTCGGATAGATGATTTAATTATCGCGCGGCTTTCGGGCAATTCGTCGTCGGCAGACGATGCTGAACTGCTCAAATGGATGTCGGAAAGCGATGAAAACAAGCAGTATTATCTCGCCCAGCGGGAAATATGGTTTTCGTCGGGATATGCCATGGGGTCTTTCGACGGCACGAAAGCTTTTGAGGATTTTGTCTACCGCTCGCATATGGGCGAAACCAAACCGGCGAAACTTCCGTTTGCAGCCAGAGTCAGGAAACTGGCGTGGCGCGTAGCTGCGGCTGCGGCGGTTGCGGCGATATGTATATTCGGTGGCTACAGGGCCGGTGAGTCGGAAGTAAACGACAGTTTTGCAGAAATCGTGGTCGAGGCACCGGTTGGTTCGCGCACCAACATAACATTGCCCGACAGCACAAAGGTCTGGCTCAACGCAGGAAGCACACTGGCCTACTCCCAGGGCTTCGGCATCGACAAGCGAGTGGTAAAACTCGATGGCGAGGGCTATTTCGAGGTTGCCCACGACAAGACCAAGCCATTTAAGGTTGAATCGAAAGACCTGTGTGTCACCGTGCTCGGCACCCGGTTTAACCTCCGGAATTTTGCCGACGACGAAGAAGTTGTCGTAACCCTCTCCGAGGGGTCCGTGGCCATCGACAACCTCCTGGCGAAAAATGCCCCGCAGAGGTTTCTTGTGCCGGGCCAGAGAGCCGTGGTCGACAAGCGCAACGGGCGCATGAAAGTCGAGGAAGCTAACGCTGCCAATGCCCATCAGTGGATCTACGGCTATCTTTTCTTCGACGAAGAGCTGCTCCCCGACATCGCCAAGCGACTTGAACGAAGCTACAACATCAGCATCGTGATTGAAAACGAGGATCTGATGTGCACCCGGTTCTACGGAAACTTCATCCGCGAAAACCAGACCGTCGAGGATGTGATAAACAACATCGCCTCCACCGGCGGAATAAAATGCCGAATCGAGGGGAAAAAGATAACCCTCTATTAAACGCGGCTGGGGGCACTGGCCCCTCCGGCCCGAGGCCCTTAGCCCGGTAAAAAGACTGCGCAGACGGCTTTACTTACCCTCTCCAGCCGCCGCAAGCGTATCTTTTCCCGAAAGCGACAGCTACTCATAAGTATCTGATAAAAAACGTCTGAATACTCACGGGGAGGAAAAAATTACTTAACCAATTCTTAATATCATGTTTCTAAAAAGAATCCTAATCACAGCCTCGTTGGCATCCCTGCTGGGGGTGGCGGCGCTTGCTCAGTCGGTGTCGTTGAAACTGACGGGAGTCACTGTAAAGGAAGCAATGGAGCAACTTAAAGATGCAAGCGGTTATTCGTTCGTCTATAAGGTCGGCGACATCGACACACAGAAAAAAGTGAATTTGAACGCTTCGGATCTCAAGCAGGCGATAGGCCAGATTCTCAATGGCCAATCCGTGAGCTACAGCATAAACGGCAAGAACATCGTAATCACCAAAACCGCCCCACGCCAGGAGACGGCCGCCACTCCGCAACCCGAGCAGGGACAATCGGTTCACGGCACCGTAACCGACGAGAGCGGCGAGCCGCTGATCGGTGCCACTGTGACCCTTACCGGAACCGGCCGCGCCACCGCGACCGACATCGACGGCAACTGGACCCTGATGGCCCAGCCGGGCCAGACCATTGAGGTGAGCTACCTGGGCTATACCTCCAGGAAGGTTAAAATCGGGAAGAACGGCGAGGTGAATGTTGCTCTTGCCGAACAGACCTCGATGCTCGACGAAGTAGTGGTGATAGGCTACGGCGCCCAGAAAAAAGTAAACCTTACCGGATCCGTGACCACCGTAAATCTGGAAGAGCAGTCGAAATCGCGCCCCATGACCACCATATCCCAGGCGCTTTCCGGAGCGGCAGCCGGTCTTAACGTGATGCAGCAGGGTGGGCAGCCCAACGCCGAGAACACCAAAGTGCTTATCCGCGGCATTGGAACTCTCAACGACGCCTCGCCGCTGATTCTGGTCGACGGCATGGAAATGAGCCTTAACGACGTCAACCCCAACGATGTGGCTTCCATTTCGATTCTGAAAGATGCCGCCTCATGTGCCATCTATGGCAACCGTGGTGCCAACGGTGTGATTCTCGTAACCACAAAAGGCGGCGAGGAAGGCCGCGTCACCGTGACTTACTCAGGCAAATTCGCCTATCAGACCGCCCAGAAATATCATAAGCAGGTAAACGACTATGCCGAATACATGGAGCTGATGAACGAGGCCGCTGAAAACAGCAATCAGTCGCCGCGCTTCAACCCGCTCACAATCCAGAAATGGCGCGACGCAGCCGCCGACCCCGACGGCATCGCCGAGTCCGGCTACCCCAACTACGTGGCCTACCCCAACACCGACTGGTATCATGAAATCTACAAGCCTGCATGGATGCAGGAGCACACCATTTCGGTTGTAGGACGCGAGAAACGCACCAACTTCTCGATTTCAGGAACATACCTCCACAACCCCGGCATTGTCGAAAACTCGGGCCTCAACAAATATTATCTGCGCAGCAGCGTAGAGACCCAGATCGGCGATTATATCACCGTGGGCATGAAGGCATGGGGCTTCCATGCCGATCAGGACCGCAACGACATCGGCATTCTCTGGGGGCAGGACATGCAGAAAACCGTGCCCGGCGTATACCCCTATTACGACGGCTACTACGGCGGCCTCGAGACCACCGAGGAGGAGGGCACCGTCCACAATCCCGTGAAAATGCTGAGTCTCGACTGGGGCAGCTACAAGCAGTCGAAATACAACGTGAACCCCTATCTTGAAGTGCGGTTCCTGAAGGATTTCAAATTCCAGTCGCAGTTTTTCTACACCGACTATCAGACTCACGACAAGATGATCACGCCCACACCGGTCGACATGAAAAGCTTCTCGCGCAATATGGTGCTGAGCACTCCCCCAAATGCCGAGACGATGAAAAACAATACCAACTCCGACACCCGCAACCAGATGAAGGAGTGGAAATTCACCAACATGCTCCGCTACGACCGCAGCTTCGGAATCCATGACCTGAACGTTATGGCCGGCTACGAGGAATCGCGCCACTGGAGCGACTACGTGTTTGCCGAAAAGCAGGGCCTGAGCAATTTCAATCTGTGGGATTTCGACGCCATGATAACCCCGAAAAAGATTGGGGGCAACACCAGCGAATACTCCTCGAGATCATGGTTCGGCAGAGTAAACTATGCTTTCGACGACCGTTATCTGGTTGAATTCAACGCCCGCTACGACGGCTCGTCGCGCTTCGCGCCAAAAACCCGCTGGGGATTCTTCCCGTCGGTATCGGCCGGCTGGCGCATCTCCCAGGAAAAATTCATGGCAGGCATCGACTGGCTAAGCAACCTCAAGCTGCGTGCCTCGTGGGGTAAACTCGGCAACAACTCGATCGGCAACTACGAGTGGCAGCCCAACTACTCGCCATATTCCTATGGATTCAACGGCGTGCACGTGATGGGCTACGGACTCAACACCTTCGCCAATACCGACCTGCGCTGGGAGGCCACCACAGTGACCAATGTAGGTCTGGATTTCGGAGTGTTCAACAACCGCCTCAGCGGCACATTCGAATTCTACGACAAGAATACCGACGGCATTCTCTACCGCCCGACCCTGCAGCCCACTCTGGGCGACTTCATCGCCCCGATGCAGAATCTCGCCGAGGTCAACAACAAAGGTCTGGAAATAACCCTCAACTGGAACGACCGCATCGGCGAGGTGAACTATGGCGTAGGCGCCAACGTATCGTTCAACCGCAACCGCGTGGTGAAATACAAGGGCGAGTTCGTCAACGAATGGCGCACAGACGCCGAAGGCAACCGCTACTGGTACACCAACATCGGCGATGTAGCCAACGTAAGCGGAGGCAACATAATTGTCGACGGCCATATGATCAACGAATACTACATGCTTTCGACATACTCGGGCAACGGCCAGGGCTTCAATCCCGACGGTTCGGTCAACATCCACGGCGGCCCCCGCGACGGCATGATACGTACCGAAGCCGATATGGCATGGCTCCGCGCCATGATGGCCGCCGGCTACGAATTCATGCCGGGCAACTCGGCCGACAAAGAGCACATCTGGTATGGCGACTATATCTATGCCGACGTAAATGGCGACGGAAAATACGGCGATCCGAACGACCGCGAGTTCCAGGGCACCTCGAGCATGCCTAAATGCTATTTCGGTCTGCAGGCATATCTTAACTGGAAAGGCATCGACTTCTCGATGAGCTGGGCCGGAGCCGCAGGCTTCAAAATCTATTATTACGCTCAGTCGCTCAACTCAACATCGATGACAGCCGGCTACGGCATAGGGCGTGAGGTTGCCTCCGACCACTATTTCTACGACCCGGAGAATCCCGCCGACCCCCGCACCAACATCGACTCGCCCAATCCGCGTTTCGTGATGAACGATACCGGCCAGAACTCGGCAAATGCATCCTGGAAACTTCAGAACGGCGATTATCTGAAACTCAAGAATGTCACCGTGGGCTACACTCTCCCTTCCAAGTGGACCAACAAGGTGTATATGAAACAGGTGAGATTCTATGTATCGCTTGAAAACCTATGCACAATCACAAAATTCAAAGGTCTTGACCCCGAAATGATGGCAGCCGACGGATATGCCCCCATGCGGACCTATTCGTTTGGTCTTAACGTGACTTTCTGACAATCGTTTACTTAAATTTACAATCTCATGAAATCCAATATATTTAAATCCACGAAATCGCTTATCGGCGCCTCACTTGCAGTGATGACCGGCGCTCTCGGAGTGTCGTCGTGTGTTGAAATGGACCTGGAATCGCATTCTCAACTCTCTTCCCAGACGATCTGGACCGACCCCGTGTCGGCCGAAGGTGCCATCGTATCGTGCTATTCCTCGTTTAAGTCGCTCTACAACGACCCCGCCAACCTCTGGCCCGAAACCATGGGAAGCCAGATGGACCGCGACCCGAACTGGTTCTCGATCGGAATGCTTAAAGGCACCCAGTCGATTCAGGACAACAATATCCACAAATACTGGAAATGGTATTATCATTACATCTTCCAGTGCAACGACGTGATTCAGCACATGCCCCAGGTGCCCGGAATGGACGAGGACCTGCGTGCGCGCCTCATTGCCGAAGCCCGATGGATCCGATGCTATTACTACTATCAGCTCAACTGCGTATATGGCGGCGTGCCCTGGTATGAGAATATTGTCGAGAGCATCGACGAAGCCCAGATGCCGCGCGGCACACAGGATGAGACCTTCCAGCTCATTATCGACGACCTTTCTAAAGCTATCGACGAGAAAGCATTCCCGCTGAAATACGCGCAGGGCTCAGCCAATCACGGACGTGCCACCAAGGGCGCGGCATATATGCTCCGCGGAAAATGCTACATGTGGCTTAAGAAATGGCAGAAGGCTGCCGACGATTTCGAAAACGTGGAGAAATGCGGATATAAGCTCTATGAAAAAGGCGACACCCCCTATAAAGACCTCTTTCTGACAGAAAACGAGGATTGCGACGAGATGATTTTCTCGGTGATGTGTGATCTTGTCAACGACTGGTGGGGCGACCGCCGCCAGCGAGGCTACGGCACCCGCGAAGCCACAGGATGGGGTTGGAGCAACTATGTGCCCAATCCCCGGTTTGTCGACAGCTACGAAAATGCCGACGGCACTCCCTTTAACTGGAACGACGTGATTCCCGGCTATGAGGAGATGACACCGAAAGCACGCCGCGTATTCTTTCTGCGCAACGACATGACCGAGGCCGAAAAAACCTTCCAGGCCGAAGCCGGAGCCGACATGAGCCTCTATCTGCCAAAAGGCAACGAGGAGCGCATACTGAAAGCCTACGAAAACCGCGACCCGCGTCTGGCTTTGTCGATAATCACACCGTATTCCACCTTCCTGGGAGGTTCTGCCGGTGTGGCAAGATATTTCACCAGCCGCTTCCCCTTCCGCAACCATGCGAAGAAACCTTTCGACCTGCGCATCGACACCGCCGACAAGTTCTACTATTTCGTCCGCAAATTCGTGACCACCGGCCTTGAGCATGCCGACCATCTGGGATGCAACGACATCGACATTCCCCTGATGCGCTTCGGCGAGACCCTACTTTGCCTTGCCGAATGCTACAACGAGCTGGACCGCATCGACGATGCCGTGGCCACCGTGAACCGCATCCGCCGCCGTGCCGGAGCCATTGAGCTCAACACCACCGCCCCCACAATAGTGAGAGGAAAAGAGGATATGCGCAAACGCCTGCGCAACGAGTTCAAATGGGAGCTTTTTGCCGAAGACATCGTGTATATGCACGAACTGCGCTGGCGCACCTGGAAAGACGATAAATTCTACGTCACCAAGGAGGGTGAAGTCAATGGCATGTGTCAGGTATGGGGTGAATTCATCTACCACTATTCGTGGGGAGGCGACCACTACTGGCTCTATCCCATTCCCAACGACGAAAGGGTGAAGAACCACAATCTCACCCAAAACCCCGGCTGGTAATAATGGTAATAAAACGTCTCCCTAATTCCGGACTAACATATCTTCATAAGCAACTGTTTATAACAATTTTACATTGAAGCTATTTTAAATTTTTTCTTTGAAACGAGGCTGAAATCCTCAGGAACACCGCCCGGTGAAGCCAGATTAAGAAAAGCTTGAATAACTTCATTAACAGGTCCGATTATTTCAATATTTCTCCGGCAAATTTCCGGCGACTTTGCCGCTAACCTTCAGAGGTGCGGCGCCACTCCCCTGCTCCATCGGGAAAATTCCTCTGAAAAAATTCACGGACAAATATTGAAATAATCCCGACCGGTTACTTATCATCCGAAAAAAATGAAACATTCCTATATTACATTGTTTTTGTTGGGCGCTTTGCTGCTGACGGCTTGCGGGCACGACGGCCATGTAGCCGCCTCGGCTGCCGGCGCCACGGATGCCGCTGCCGGAGATGAGGTCTGGGAGACCAAATATTATAAAAACGGTGTGTTCAGAACCGACGGCCAGATCTACTCGGTATTCCATTCCGACGACTGGATTTTCGGGATGTCGGGCAACCGCATGATTGAATCGTCGGATCTGGTCCACTGGCTCAGAATGGGGCGGAAAGCGTTCAGTACCGACGAATTTCAGGTTGCCGATTCCTCGGGGCTGGATATAGTCCGTATAGGCGACAAATACGTCATGGCCTATGTGGGCGCCGACGGGAGTATCGGCATCGCTGAGTCGCTGCGCATTCGAGGCCCTTACCATAATAGCCGCACATTGCTTGCCAATGGCGGCAAAACGGCCTACGGCAATCCCTCGTTTTTCTGCGAGGGAGACACCCGCTGGCTTCTCTGGGACACTCCGCAGGGTATCGCTATCGGGAAATTCGAGTGGAATGAGACTGCACCCGAGGTCGTGGAGCAGAAGCAGATCGGAAGCAACAGTTTCCGTGCTCCGAAAATCATATGCAAGAACGGAATGTATTATCTCTGGGCTACGATTCGCGACAGCAAAGGAGGCATTGCCGTAGGGCGCTCCAAGCAGCTTGACGGCCCTTATTTCACCTCCGACGGAATTCCCATGGACACCGGCGGACAGCAGATTGTGCCAACCGTGATTCCCAATTCCGAATTTTCGTGCATCGGCAATGGGTCCGATATCATCACCGACAGCAACAACGACGACTGGATTATTTATCATGCGCGCACGAATCTCGCCGGCGAGCTGACTACGGTGCTGATGCTCGACAAGATAATATGGGACAACGGATGGCCCGTGATGAGTAAACTCCATGCGTCGGTTGCCGCGCAGAGACAGCCGAGATTTTAAGGAACTACCGTAAGAGAATAGAATTATGGATCTGATGAAAGCGTGTGTGCTGACCTGTGCAATGACCATGATGTCGACCCACGCGCAGGGAGCGGTTACGCTTCCGGCGATGTGGAGCAGCGACATGGTGCTTCAGCAGCAGAGTGAAGCGCGTTTCGACGGAAAAGCCACACCGGGAGCCGACGTGACAATTGTGGCGCAGTGGCAGAAAACGCCCCTCACGGTCAAAGCCGGTGCCGACGGGCGCTGGTCGGCCAAAATAAAAACACCTGAAGGCGGCAAGAAAAGCTACACCCTGAAATTCACCGACGGAGCCGACGGAGAATCGCTGACGCTCGAAAACATCGCCATAGGCGAGGTGTGGCTCTGCTCGGGCCAATCGAATATGGAAATGCCCGTTGCCGGGTGGGGAAAGGTCAAGGACTACGAAAAGGAAATGTCCGCGGCTGACGGCTACCCGTGGGTGAGGCTGCTGCATGTGAAACGCCACACCTCTGTCCTGCCGCGTGAGGATACCGTCATCGACAACGGAGGAGGATGGCGGGTGTGCTCGCCCGAGGCGGTGGAACACTTCTCGGCCATAGGCTACTTCTTCGGCCGACAGCTGGAGGGTGAGCTCGATGTGCCGATAGGAATTATCGACTGCACTTGGGGAGGTTCGCCGGTCGAGTGCTGGGTAAGCTATCAGACCCTGAGCCGTGGCAGCGGCTTCGAGGGAGTAGTGCTCGATTTCATGAAGAAAGGAATGGACGAGCAGTCGATACGCCGCTATTATCAGGAGCTGGTCGACAGTGCCTCCGCGGGTAAAGATCTACGTCCGGAGGTCCATCCCAACGTGTACGCCCACAAAAGCGGATTTCCCGCAACAGTCGACAACGACGGATTCCTCCCCTGTGAGCTGTTCAACGCCATGCTTCTGCCGCTTACGCGGATGGACATCCGCGGGGTGCTATGGTATCAGGGTGAACAGAATGCAGACCGCCCCGACCAGTATGCGTGTCTGTTTCCGGCGATGATCAGCGAATGGCGTACGCTTTGGTCGAACCCCGGTATGCCGTTCTATTTCGTTCAACTCGCAAACTACCGCGACCAAAAGGAGGTGGAACCACACTCCGAATGGGGCTATCTGCGCGAGGCGCAGGCCTCCGCACTCCATCTGCCGGCAACAGGAATGGCCGTAGCCACCGACGTCGGAGAGGCGAAAGACATTCACCCCAAAAACAAGCAGGAAGTGGCCCGCAGACTGGCGTTGCTGGCGCTCAACCGTACATATGGTAAGGATGTGGTATGCTCTGCTCCGGAATATGCCGGCTACACTATAGTCGGAAATGAGATTCATATCGATTTCAACGCCACGGCAGCCGATTTCGCACCGACCGACGGGGAGATCGACGGATTTATAATCGCCGGACACGACGGGCGCTTTTACAAAGGGGTGGCGCGCAGGGAAGGCGACCGCATTGCCGTGAGTTCGCCCGAGGTAAAATATCCTGTCGCCGTGAGATATTGTTGGGCCGACAATCCGAAAATCGGATTGCGGGGGAAGACGGGATTGCCCGTGGCACCATTCCGCACCGACAATTGGTAACTGAAATATACAATGAGCGAATACCGATGAATATTAGCAGAATATTGACGGGAATGGTGCTTGTGGCGACGTGCGCCACGCAGGCGATAGCCATCCACCGGACCGTAAAACTGGATAGCGCGGGAGAGGTGTGGCTTACTTGCCCCGACAGCAACGGCTGGAACTTCGAGATGACCAGGCGCACCCACGGCAATCGCGAGATAGCGGTAATCGAGATGAAAGCCGACAGCGCCACGGTTCCTCCGCGTTTCAGCGTGGGCTTCAAAGTGCCGTTGGGCGAAATCGGCTACCTCTGGCATGCCGGCGACGACGGCCGATGCCATCTTGTGCCCTCGTGGCTAAAAAAATACCATAGCGACATAGCGTCGGGCATACCGCTCTACACGCTTCTCGACGGCGAGAACACCAACCGGCTTACATTCGCCGTTTCCGAGCCGTTCCGGCGGATTGAGGCGAAAGTCGGTGCACTGGAGGATAACGCCCAGGTGGAGGGAGAACTCAGTTTCTTCACTCAGCCCGAGGCTCCGTTAAGCCGATACCATGTCGAAATAATGTTTGACGCCGGCAACCGCTTCTACGGCCACGCCATAGCCGACGCCACCGACTGGATAATGGACTGCTGCGGCATAAAAGCCGCTCCGGTACCTGAAGCCGCGTTCGATCCGTTGTATTCGAGCTGGTATCAGTTCCACCAGGAAATGACGGCTGCCGATATCGAAGCCGAGAGCCGGCTGGCCGCGCGTCTGGGAATGAAAAACATTATCGTCGACGACGGATGGCAGACCGGCGACAACAACCGTGGGTACGCCTACTGCGGCGACTGGGAAGTATTTGAAGGCAAATTCCCCGATATGGCCGCACATGTGGCCCGTGTGCACGATGCCGGAATGCGCTACATGATGTGGTATTCAGTGCCTTACGTCGGCGTGAACAGCCGAAACCATCAGCGCTTCAAGGGGATGTATCTTACCGACGACAAAACGACCGACGTGCTCGATCCGCGTTTCCCCGAGGTGAGAGAATTCCTTAGCGGCATTTATGAGAATGCATTGCGCGACTGGAAACTCGACGGTCTGAAACTCGACTTTATCGACCGCTTCAAATTCACCGGGGAAGACCCGGCCGTGGCGCAGAACTACGCCGGGCGCGACATCAAATCGCTGCCGGCGGCCGTCGATACGCTGATGAACGGCATAAGCCGCCGGCTCCGCTCCATCAATCCCGATGTGCTCATAGAATTCAGGCAGGCATATATCGGGCCCGCAATCAGGCAATACGGCAATATGCTGCGCGCCAACGACTGCCCCTGCGACGCCGAGGGGAACCGCCGGCGTGTGGCCGCCTTGCGCATGACTTCGGGCAATACGGCCGTTCACTCCGATATGCTCGAATGGAACGTCAGCGATGCTCCCGAGGCAGCCGCCCGCCATGTTCTCTCGGCGATTTTCGGAGTGGTGCAGTATTCCATGATGCTGCGGACTCTGCCCCAGCAACATCTGGCGATGATTCAGCACTGGATGGGATTCAGCCAGAAGCACCGCACGACGCTTTTGCAAAGCGATTTCAGAGCTCTCTATCCCCAGGCAGGGTATCCGCTGATCGTGGCCGAGAACGACGATGAACTGATCGTGGCATCGTACAACAGCGGTAACCTCGTGGCCGTCGGCAATGTGAGCAAGCCGGTCTACCTCCTCAACGCCACAGGCGCTTCCTCGATGGCCGTGGAGCTTGCGCGACAGCCCCGGTCGGCCCGGGTTTATGATACCTTCGGAAACCTCACGGCCGAAATCCGCCCGGACAAAGGGCTCAGCCGCATAGAAGTGCCCCGCAGCGGCTACATCCTGCTAAACTACGAATAACCGACCATGAAATCTATAAAGCTGACTTTGGCGCTGACATCGCTATGCATGGCCATTCCGGCCATCAGCGCCCAACCATACCCGGCGAAACGCAATGTAAAACTCACAATGGGCCCGGAGCATGTTATCGTGAGAGGCATACGCCCGGAGGAGAAATTCTGGGGTCCATATCAGTTTCCGCGTCCCTACAACTTAGGCGACCGGCTTGTGGTGTCGGTGCATGTGTCAGACGATAATATATCGTCGTTCGGCAATCCCTGCCGCTGGTTCGAGAGCCGCGACAAGGGGTTGACGTGGAGCGAAATCGATCCCAGGGCCGACGCTGAGTGCGGACTGCTGCTGCCCGACGGCGACCGCCTCTATTTCCCGCCTGAAAACGGAATCGACGTGAGCGGCTACACCATGACGCCCATCGAACAATACACTCCGGGCTACGACTTCAGCCGGCAGGCCCCGGAGGGGACACTCCCCGTGCCCGACGGGATAACATATTGGATGTGGGGCACGGAGATAAGGGCTTATAACGCCGACCGCCTCCCCGCTCCACTCTGCCGGCGCGAATGGACAGCCCTCAGAATCAAGGCCGGAGAGAAAAATCCGGTGAAAGAGACCGTGAAGGTCCACTGGCCCGGACTGACGCGGGTAGTGCATTCGCAGGGAAACCGGCATGTGATGAAGTCCATATTTCCCCGCGGAAACCTGAAGCTCGGGCCCAACAGCGCCGTATGGGTCAGTGCTTTCTCCGGAGAGGGGCACATCAATCCCTCCAACGGTCAATACAGCCCGTATTATTCGGCGGAACTTTTCCGCTCCGACGACATGGGGAAGACCTTCAGTCAGGTGGCCCATATGGAATATCCTGCCGACGGCGACAAATATCCATATCTCAGCGGCGGTTTCAGCGACAGCGATTTCGAGTGGATGCCCGACGGATCCATGGTGTGGTTTTTCCGCTCTAACTGGTTTGCGAGTACCGGCGAGGAATGGTCGCCGATGTACTGGAGTCGGTCGACTGACATGGGTAAGAGCTGGACGCGCCCCGAGAAATTCTCCGACCTTGGCACGCTGCCCCGGCTTGTGAACCTTCCATGCGGCACGACGCTGATATGCTACGCGCGCCCCGGCACTTTCGTGCAGGCGTCGCTCGACGACGGAGGCACCGCCTGGAGCGAGCCGCTTGAGGTGATGACTCCAGCCGACCGCTCCACACTCGGCAACACACCCGCCGACCATCCGGTTACATTTCATCAATGGGTGGGCTCGTGTAATAATCCCGAGCTTCTGGCAATCGGCGACAACAGTGCTTTGATATTCTACAGCGACTTCTATTATCCCGACGAAACCGGAGTGAAGCGCAAGACCATACTCTGCCGCGAAATCAAAGTGGAAATTGAATAGTACCGCTCACAATCTAAACAGACAACTGAAATATGAAATTCATGAGAGCAATGATGGCCGTAGCCATCGGATTGTCGGCCCTGACGCCTACAATCGCAGCATTAACCGATAATTTGCCGGCACCTTATCTCGATGTCAGCCGCCCGATGGAAGAAAGGGTGCAGGATGCGCTCAGCCGCATGACTACCGAAGAGAAGGTGGCCATCATCCACGCTCAGTCGAAATTCAGTTCGCCGGGAGTGCAGCGTCTCGGCATTCCCGAACTCTGGTGTACCGATGGCCCCCACGGCATCCGCCCGGAGGTATTCTGGGATGAATGGAACCAGGCCGGCTGGACCAACGACTCCTGCACTGCTTTTCCGGCGCTGACCTGCCTCGCAGCCACATGGAATCCGGAAATGGCGGCTCTCTATGGCAAATGCATCGGTGAGGAAGCCCGTTACCGTGAGAAAGATGTGTTGCTCGGCCCGGGTGTGAATATCTACCGCACCCCGCTCAACGGCCGTAACTTCGAATATATGGGTGAAGACCCCTATCTCGCCTCGGTAATGGTCGTGCCATATATCAAGGGGGTGCAATCCAACGGAGTGGCCGCCTGTGTGAAGCACTATGCGCTCAACAATCAGGAAGAGCGCCGCCACACCACCGACGTCGACCTGAGCGACCGTGCCCTCTACGAAATATATCTTCCGGCATTCAAGGCGGCCGTGACAGAAGGCGGCTCTTGGTCGATAATGAGTTCCTACAATCTCTACAGGGGGCGCCACGTATGCCAGAACAAGCGCCTGCTTAAAGATATTCTGCGCGACGAGTGGGAATTCGACGGAGCCGTAATCTCCGACTGGGGCGGCGTACACAACACCCCTCAGGCCATTGAGGGCGGTCTCGACCTTGAGTTCGGCTCATGGACCAACGGCCTATCCGAGGGAATGAAAAACGCCTACGACAGCTATTTCATGGCCTATCCCTATCTGAAACTCATCAGGGAAGGTAAGGTTGACACAAAAGAGCTTGACAAAAAGGTCGCCAATGTGCTGCGGCTGATTTTCCGCACGGCCATGAATCCATCGAAACCGTTCGGCTCGATGAATTCGCCCGCGCATATTGCAGCTGCCCGTCGGATTGCCGGCGAGGGAATCGTATTGCTTAAAAACGAGGGAAACATTCTCCCGCTCGATCTTACGGGCAAAAAGAAAATCGTTGTAGTGGGTGAAAACGCCATAAAGATGATGACCGTGGGTGGCGGCAGTTCGTCGCTTAAAGCCCGCGGGGAGGTTTCGCCGCTCGACGGCCTCAAGCAGCGGGCAGGCAAGGATGTGGAAATTATCTATGCCCGCGGATATGTGGGAGACCCTGTCATGGAGCAGGATGCTCTGAAAGTGCAGGATATCTCCGACCCCCGCAGTGCCGACGAACTCCTGGCCGAGGCTGTCGAGGCAGCCCGCGGAGCTGATTACGTGGTTTACGTAGGTGGCCTGAACAAAGCGCCCCACCAGGATTGCGAGGATGCCGACCGCGAGGACCTCGGACTTCCCTACGGCCAGGACAGGCTGATTCGCGGGCTGGCTGAAGTGAATCCCAATATGGTGGTCGTGAATATATCGGGCAATGCCGTGGCAATGCCGTGGATTAAGAATGTGCCTGCCGTGGTGCAGGGATGGTTCATCGGCTCCGAGGCCGGCAATGCCATCGCCGATGTCCTTTCGGGCGACGTGAACCCCTCCGGCAAGCTGCCGTTTACGTTTCCGGCGAGTCTGGCCGACGTCGGAGCCCATGCCGCAGGGGAATATCCCGGCCGAAAGGCCGACCTTGACGCCTCAAAAGAGAGGGGAGACACTATCCGGGAGTATTACCATGACGATATTTATGTCGGCTACCGCTGGGCCGACAAAGAGAAGACTACACCGCTTTTTCCCTTCGGACACGGATTGAGCTACACGATTTTCGAGTATGGCGAACCGACCGCCGACAAAAAGGCGATGACCGCCGACGGATCCATCACCATATCCGTCAATGTGAAGAATACCGGCAACCGCGAAGGAAGCGAGACAGTACAGCTCTACATCGCCGACAGGAAATCCTCCCTGCCGCGCCCGCTCAAGGAACTTAAAGGATTCCGGAAAGTGAAACTTGCTCCCGGCGAGGAAACGACCGTCAGCTTCACTGTCGACAAGGCTGCGCTGAGTTTCTTCGACGACACGAAACATCAATGGATTGCCGAACCCGGCAAGTTCGAGGCAATAGTCGGAGCTTCGTCGCGCGACATCAAAGGCTCCGTATCCTTTGAACTGAAATAAGAGGGCTCCCCCTAAATACCCGACGTTATAATAATTCCCCGTACCAACCATATCACAGCGGTGTGTCAAAACTTGAAATTTTGACACACCGTTTTGTTATTGTCCGGATGGTGAGGATGGCTGATTTGGGGGAGATGCAGGTGGCCGGGGCGATTGCAAAACTTTCGCAATAGTAAGGTGGCCAGTAGTATGCAGCGGACAAAAGTGATAGAACAATAGATTTGATTTGGCGTTATATATTGTAGAACCCTCTAATGCCACTATGGACGATCTTTTGATAATCATCGCATTAATTCTTCTCAATGGGATATTTTCCATGTCGGAGGTCGCTCTTATTTCCGCACGCAAATCGAAACTCACCGCAGATGCGAAGAGCGGAAACCACAACGCCGCCACCGCTCTTAAACTACAGGGCGAGCCCGATCGCTTTCTTTCCACCATACAGATTGGAATCACTCTGATCGGCATTCTTACCGGTCTGTTCTCTGGCGCTACCTTAGCCACCGAGGTCGGGAATTATTTCGCAAATCTTGGCATTGAGCCGCATCTTGCACTTAATCTTTCCAGAATCATAATCGTAGGATCGGTAACCTATCTCTCGATTGTGGTAGGCGAACTTGTTCCGAAACGTATCGGTATGAGTAAGGCCGATACTATAGCCAAAATCGTGGCCGCCCCGATGAGACTGCTGTCGGTTATCACATATCCCGCCGTATGGCTACTCTCTTCCTCAACGGGGGTGCTGACAAGACTTCTCAACATCGGAGGCTCCACTACGAAAGTGACCGAAGAGGAAATAAAATCTCTTATTCGGGAAGGAACCGATTCAGGAGAGGTCAGAGCGGTAGAACAGGATATTATGGAACGGGCTCTGGTGATGGGCGACAGCCGCATCGATGCCATCATGACAAGCCGCAAAGATGTGACATCGCTCACCGTCGGCATGGACGTGGAAAGCATTCGCAAGGTGATTGCCGACGACTTGCATTCATCCTATCCGGTTTTCGACCGCGAAAGGAAGGAGATATGCGGTGTAGTATCGCTTAAACGGCTCATCATTACCCTCGACTCGCCCGGCTTCGCTATAGAGAAAGAACTTACATCCGGATTATGCCTACCGGATACCATGACGTTCTACGATGCGATGGAAACTCTCAGAAGTTCCGGCGAGCACTCCGCGCTCATATACGATGAATATGGAAATTTCCAGGGAATTGTTACCCTCCGCGACATTCTGGATGGCCTTACAGGCAATCTGGCCCAGAGTGGCGACAGCCCGTCAATTGTCAAGCGTGTCGACAGGGAGGAATGGCTCGTCGACGGGCAGTGTCCCGTATATGATTTTCTGGAATATTTCGATATGGAAGACCTGTATAAGCCGTCGGCTTACACAACAATTGGAGGTCTAATCATCGATACCATGCGGAAAGTGCCCAAAGAAGGCGACACGGTATCCTGGAACTGTTTCCGCTTCGAAGTAGCGGATATAGACCGAGCGCGTGTCGACAAGGTCGCAGTAGCCATAACGGCCCCCAATCATTGAGTCACCACGGAAAATGGGGATGATCAACGATTATCAAGCAGCGGGAGATATTCGCCGTAGCCCTCGGCCTCCATTTCAGATGCGGGAATGAAGCGCAGGGAAGCGCTGTTGATGCAGTATCGCAATCCACCCCGCGAGCGCGGGCCGTCGGGAAATACGTGGCCCAGATGGGCATCGCCGATTACGCTGCGCACCTCCACGCGGCTCATGCCGTGTGAATTGTCAGCGCGCTCGGTCAGCAGTTCGGGCGAAATCGGCCGGCTGAACGCGGGCCATCCGCAGCCCGAATCAAACTTGTCGGCAGATGTGAAAAGCGGCTGCCCGGTAGTGACATCCACATATATTCCCGGCCTGAATTCCCGATCATAGGCATTCGCATACGGCCGCTCGGTAGCTCCATGCTGTGTCACGGCATACTGCTCGGCCGTAAGGCGCCGACGCAACTCTCCGTCGGAAGCCTTGCGGTAGCGTATGGCGCGGTTCGTATCCTTGCCGCCTTCTTCCTGCACCGGAATGCCACCGGTGGCCATCATTTCATCTTTCATATCTTTCTCTTTTTAGAAAATCATAGGTTTAACGCTGCTGTCCACCGCGCGGTTTGCCGCGCGGATGCGTTTTTAGCGCATAGGCCGAGGTTATGGACGCGAGAATGCTTAAATTTGCGCCATGGAATGGCTTGAAAGTCTGTTTTTGGAGCATTCGGCGCTCCAGGCTGTGTGCGTGATTTCGGTGATAATCGCCATTGGGCTTGGCCTCGGCAAGCTACGCGTATGCGGAATCTCGCTGGGAGTTACGTTCGTGTTTTTCACGGGCATACTCGCCGGCCATCTCGGCCTGTCGATCAACCCCGAGATTCTTAAATATGCCGAGGATTTCGGCCTGATGCTGTTCATCTACGAACTCGGTCTGAAAGTCGGCCCGGGATTCTTCAGTTCATTCCGCAGCGGCGGCATCAAACTCAATCTGCTCGGGCTGGGGCTGGTAGTGGCAGGCTCGCTCACGGCCATAGCACTCAGCTATCTCATGTCGATTCCGATGACCGATATGGTGGGCATACTCAGCGGCGCTACAACCAACACGCCCTCGCTCGGTGCGGCCCAGCAGGCTATAAGTCAGCTCGGACTGCCGGCCGAAGGAGCGGCCCTGAGCTGCGCGGTGACCTACCCGCTCGGTGTGGTAGGCGTGATTCTCGCCTTCGCCGTGGTAAGGAAGTTTGTAGCACGCAAATCCGACTACGAACCCCGGCGCCACCCCGAGGCGGACCACACCTACGTGGCGGAATTCCGCGTTACAAATCCCGCCGTACAAGGCCTGTCGCTCCGCGAAGTCAGTGCCCTCGGAGGCGCCCACTTCGTAGTATCGCGCATATGGCATGGCGGTCAGGCGGCACTTCCGGGGCCCGACGCCGTACTCGCCGAGGACGACCGCGTTCTGGTTATTACCAACGAGGACGAAGTGGCCCGGCTCACCGTGCTCTTCGGCGAAAAAAGCGCCCGCGACTGGAACAAACCCGACATCAACTGGGACAAGCTTGACAAGAATCTCGTGTCGCGCACCATCGCCATAAGCAAGCCCCAACTCAACGGGCGACGTCTGGGCTCCCTCAACCTCCGCAAGCTCTATGGGGTGAACATATCGCGCGTGAGCCGTTCAGGCGTACGCCTCCTCGCCCGCCCCGACCTGATACTGCAGTTAGGCGACCGCCTCACCATCGTGGGCGAGCCCGACGCTATCGACAAGGTGGGCGCGCTCGTCGGCAACTCCGTCACCGACCTCAAGGACCCCAATCTGGCAGCCATCTTCATCGGGCTTGTACTCTCGCTGATCGTCGGGTCGATTCCCATAGCCATCCCCGGCATATCGGTACCCATCAGGCTCGGTCTGGCCGGAGGCCCGATAGTGGTGGGAATACTCATCGGGCGTTTCGGCCCTCAGTTCCACATGGTCACCTATACCACCCGGAGCGCCAACCTCATGCTCCGCGGCATAGGTCTCTCGCTGTTTCTGGCATGCCTCGGACTTGATTCCGGCGCCCAGTTCATCGACACCATCATGCGCGGCAACGGACTGACGTGGGTCGCAGCCGGCTTTATCATCACACTGCTGCCATCCCTGGCCATGACCGTGGGCGCCATGCGCTGGTGGAGCCTCGACTTCGGCACCGCCGCAGGCATGGTGAGCGGCGCAATGGCCAACCCGATGTCGATGACCTATGCCGCAGGCTTCACACCCGGCGACACAGCCCCGGTTGCCTACGCCACCACCTACCCCCTGTCGATGTTCGCCCGCGTGGTTATCGCCCAACTGCTGGTGCTCTGCTTCGTATAGCAATGAAATGACATACACACGACCCGACGGAGTGAAAGTCATACCTGTGGGATGTCTTAAAGATTAATGTCTATGCGACCGATGAGAAAAGCCTCAAGGAGGAAAGACCCGGAATGGGCGCTCGAAGTGTTCGACCGCGCACCTTATATTACCCTCAGTCTGACGCGCCCCAACGGGACGCCCTACGGCGTGCCGCTCTCGATGGCTCGCCGCGACGCCCGTACTTTCTATTTCCACTGCGCCCCCGAGGGTGAGAAACTCGACTGCATCCGGGCCAATCCGATAGTCGCCCTCTCGGCCGTGAGCCGCTGCTCTCCGCGCTACGAGGAAGAGAAAAACAATTTTACGGAATATTATCGCTCGGCAATGGCGGTAGGTCGCGCCGAAATCGTGGAAGATGCCGCCGAGAAAATCCAGGCGTTGCGCCTGATCTGCGAGCGCTTCCTCCCTGCCTATATGGCCCGCTTCGACGAAGCCGTAGCGCGCAGCCTCGCCCGCACCGCCATAGTGCGCATCACCCTTACCGAACCTCCGGTTGGGAAAAGCAAACCATAAGTATTTTGAACAGTTACTTAATACAGCATGAAAGAAATCAGGATTGACGTAACGAAACAAACCGCCGAAGAACTCGCGCTGGCCGACACCCATGCGCGGCTGCTCTTCGAATTTAACCATACTATGCCCGCAACGCCGGAATACGACGCGCTGATGCACCGCATTTTCCCATCGATGGGCGAAGGAAGCCGGATTGCGACGCCGCTCACCGCCGTGCGGCCCCATATGGTGAACATCGGCTGCAACGTTGTAGTGATGCCCGGCTGCCTGATGATGTCGGCCGGAGGAATCACTATTGCCGACGGAGCAATGATCGCCGCCAACGTGCAGCTGATATCCAACAACCACGACCTCTATGAGCGTCAGATAATCACCTGCCGCCCGGTGTACATCGGCCGCAACGCCTGGATCGGCGCCGGAGCGACGATACTCTCCGGTGTCACCGTGGGCGACAACGCCGTGGTGGGCGCCGGCAGCGTAGTGACGCGCGATGTCGAGGCCGACACCATTGTGGCAGGCAATCCAGCCAGATTCATCAGGCGCATAGATCCGCGCCCCGAATGCTCTGCGACCGACGACACCACCGTTCAACTCGGCCTCGACAGCTGCGGCGACTGAAACAGCACCTCCCAAACCGCTTTTGTCCGAACGTGGATGCGGATTTTTTCGTAACTTTACACTCTGAATGGAAAGTTTAACGACAATCGACGCCGTCGAAGCCATGAAACAGCGTCCCGACCGACTCAGGCGCATACTTTTCGTGTGTCTGGGCAATATATGCCGCTCCCCGGCCGCCGAAGGGGTGATGCGTGCCATAGTTGAGGAAAACGAAGGCCGCGGCGCAGCCGTAGAAAACGAATGGGAAATCGACCGCCCAGGCGCCCGCACGCGTTTCGTGATTGACTCGGCCGGCACGGGCGACTACCACATCGGCGACCTTCCCGACCGCCGCATGCGCATCCACGCCCAGCGCCGGGGATACAACCTCACCCACCGCGCACGTCAGGTCGGCGAAGCCGACTTCGACCGCTTCGACCTGATTGTGGGGATGGACGCCTCGAATCTTCGCAATCTGCGCTCTCTGGCACCCACGCCCGAAGCCGAGAAGAAGATAGTGCCGATGGCCGACTTTTTCCGGATAGCCACTCGCTACGACTATGTGCCCGACCCCTACTACGAGGGAGCCGAAGGATTCGAGCTGGTTCTCGACCTCCTCGAAGACGGCTGCCGCAACCTCTATGAACAGCTGAAATGAGACAGAACCGACTGAAACGCTATACCGTATGGCTGATGGGAGCGCTCGGCGCGATGCTCGTGCTCTGGGCCTCCTTCGGCTCGCGCGGCGATGCCACGGAGACCGTCGTCGCCCTTGAAAATGAAGATGTCGCTCCGGCCGAATCCACCCCGGCCTCCAGCCCGGAACCCAAGGCCGAACCGGAATCCGAGGCGAAGCCGGAGGCGCGGGCACAGAATGCCGCCGACGCCGAAGTTACTCCAAGCCGTCTGCTGGCTATGCTTCTCCCCTCCGATACTATTCGCGCGCGCAACCCATACGAAGCCCATTTCGACTCGATGCCACCCGGAGGCATAAAAATGCATATCAATGCTGTGGGAGGCACTCTCGGCCGGGTATTCAACGACTCCAACTACCTCCATATCGCCACAGCCGAGCGCATCGGCATCCGCCCCCTGCGCTCACTACGCGACGCTTGGGATGGTGGCTCGCGCCTGGAGCGCATATCAAGCTGCGAGGCCTATTATCTCGACAATCTCACCCACTCGCTCCCCTATCTCGTGCCTCAGGCGCATAGACTGTTGAAAGACATCGGCATGGCCTTCCGCGACTCACTGCAGGCTCGCGGAGGAGGCGATTACCGCATCAAAGTTACTTCCGTGCTCCGCACACCGCGTCTGGTAAGTCGCCTGCGGCGCCGCAACCGCAACGCCGTCGATACCTCGGCACACCTCTACGGCACCACTTTCGACATCAGCTACGCCAAATTCATCTGCAATTCAACCCGCACACCGCGCACTCAGGAGGATATGAAAAACCTCCTTGCCGAGGTAGTCAACGACATGCGCTCCCGCGGCCGCTGCTACGTGAAATACGAACGCAAGCAGGCCTGCTTCCACATCACCGCCCGCTGATTCTCCAAGCTTCCCTCAAGCCACGGAAACCGGAGACCCCTATTTAAAACCTTTATAATACTTAAGGCAGTTCCTTAAAGTCCCTATGGACCAATTTCTTTTAAGATTTAAGAATCAACCGCTTAAAGTCTGATTACACTGCGCTTTATCGGTTGTTACAGCCGGTTTTTACATTTTGCCACTTGATTTTTACGCTTTGTTTTAGCAAGTAGCCGTTTTCACGACTACTTTTGTTTCCGGCTCGGCGAAATAATCGCCGTTTCAGCCGCATTATACAATCCCCACTCTTTATTTTCCAAATCCCCCCGCCTGTATACCCCCTAAAAAAGCCTCAGATTCCTACACTTAACCAACTCTCAGCCTTGAATCCATATACTTAACCAATTAATTATACATTTATGAAAACAAGACACTTTTTCGGCGCCATGACCCTTGCGCTCGCTTCGCTGACTCTCGCCTCCTGCTCCGGCGGCGGCTCCTCCGATTCCGGCCTCTTCGGCGCGCTCCCCGGCGAAATGACTCAGTATGAGAGCGAAATGAAAGCCCTCGAGGAGAAAGCCAAGGACATCAAGACCGAAGCCGACAAGAAGAAACTTATCGCAGAATCGCAGGAAATCCAGGAAAAATACACCACCAAAATCGAAGAAACTGCCAAGGCGCTCGACGGCACGGAGCTGAAGGTTACCGACGGTGAATTTGCCGTAGCCCAGCCCGTTACCCTTACTTTCGACGGCTTCGCAAGCAAGAAGGAACTCACTCCGCGCTTCAAACTCGGCGGCGCGCTCTCCGTTCCCGCCGATTTCTCGCCCGCGGCTCCCCTGATCGGCGCCACCTACACCGTATATCTCGTAGGCTACGATGCAGAAGAGACCGCCATCTTCGCCAGCAAGGCAGGCTTCGTTGAGGCTGAAAACGTCGACGGCAAGGGTGTAGTGAAAGCCGGTGCCCCCGTCACCCTCGAAACGCTCACCTACAGCGACAAGTACAACGAAGTATACCCGAAGGTGAAATCGCTGAAATTCGTTGTCGACAAACCCCAGTCGCTCTGATTCTTATTCTTGAAAACTCATGAAAGAACTCCTTAGACTTATCGAGGCCAACAGGCGCATTTGCCTCATCGCGGCTGCAGCCCTGATGTTCGTATTCTTTGCATTCTGTCCGGCCATCGACATTATGGGCAAAGCTACTGCTACGGGACTCAAAGTAGTGTTCAAAGGCTCGGGTCTCGGCTTCAGCCGCCTGGTGTCGACCCTGATGCTCATCGCTCCTATTGTAGTGATCGTGGCCCAATTCGTAAAAATCAAGACGCCGGCAGGGATGAACGTCACACTTGAAGATGCCTGTTTCATCGCCGGAATCGTATTGTTCATCCTTCTGGCCGTCGCCCTTCCGGAACATACAAGCCTCGCCCTTGGCAGCTATCTCTATTTCGTAGCCGCCATCCTCGGACTTGCGGCAGCCAACGCCGGTCGCATCTCTCCGCGCCTCTGAGATTCCACTCCAGTGCCACAGCAATGAAACCCTCGAAAGCAGTCCGCATTGCGCTGGCCACAGCAGCCACAATAACCGCAGCTCTTGCAGCTGCGGTTATTTACGTTGTCTGCACCACGCCACGCCACTCCGAGCCCGACACCCGCGGGTGGCAGACGGGCTATATCTTTTTCAGCGTAGGCGACTCCTGGAAGAGCTACGCCGTGCGCGGCCTCACGCGCGCCAGAGGAGAAGCTCTCACCGACTCCACCCCCTCCCACTGCGGCATGGTGGTTATGGACGGCCTGCGGCCGCTGCTGGTCCACGAGTCGACCTCCGAGGGCCATATAGTGGCCGAGTCGCCCCGGGAATATTTCGAGAAAAACGGCTCACGCTGCATCTACGCCCTCCCGGCCCCTGGAGCGATCGATACACTGCGCCTGAAGGCCGACATAAACGCGATGCTCGGGGCGCGCACACCCTTCGACTTCGATTTCAACCATTCCGATTCGTCGGCGCTCTACTGCAGCGAGCTGGTGGTGGCGCTGCTCGAGCGCAACGGCAACCACACGCTTTCCTCTCTGCGCGGCCGGAAATTCATATATCCCCAGGATATCGCCGACCGCTGCCGCCGTACACCCCGCCACTGATACATAAGCCTACGGTGCCCTATTTGCCTGTTTCGCAATTTTCAGCTAACTTTGCGGCCGAAAATCGCAGACCTACAGCAGATACACGTAAACGCATATATGTTTTTCGACGAATTGGACCTGAGCGACGACGTGCTCGACGCGCTCGACGCCATGAATTTCTCCGAGTGCACTCCCATCCAGGAGCAGGCCATCCCCATAGCCCTGACCGGCTCCGACCTCATAGCCATAGCGCAGACCGGCTCGGGCAAGACGGCCGCCTACCTGCTGCCGGTAATCGACCTCCTGGCCGATCTTCCCGCCCCGGAGAAGATAGTGAACTGCGTGGTGATGGCCCCCACGCGCGAGCTCGCCCAGCAGATCGAGCAGCAGTTCGACGCGCTCAGCTACTATCTGCCCCTGTCGTGCATCGCCGTTTACGGCGGCACCGACGGCGCCACCTTCGCGCAGCAGCAGCGCTCCATGCGCGAGGGGGTCGATGTGGTGGTGGCAACCCCGGGCCGCATGATCGCACTGCTACAGACGGGCAACATCGACCTCTCGAAAGTGCGCCACCTGATTCTCGACGAGGCCGACCGAATGCTCGACATGGGTTTCTACGACGACATAATCCGTATCGAGAAACTTATGCCCAAGGAGCGCCAGACGCTGCTCTTCTCGGCCACGATGCCACCGAAAATCCGCAAGCTCGCCCAGACCATTCTCCGTAACCCCAAGGAGATACGCATCGCCGCCTCGAAACCGGCCGAAACCATCGCGCAGAGCGCGCGCTTCGTGGAGTCGGACATGATTAAGGAAGACGTATTGCTCGACGTGCTCAAGGCCAACCGGGGCAAACGCATCATAGTGTTTGCCGGTGCCAAGCAGCGCGTGCGCGAGCTTACCCGCATCCTGCGCCGCAAGGGAGTGAAGGCTGCCGAAATCCACAGCGACCTCGACCAGAAGGAGCGCGACGCCACGGTCCACGACTTCCGCAACGGCACGGTCGAGGTGCTCGTGGCCACCGACCTGCTCGCCCGCGGCATCGACATCGACGAGGTGGCGCTGGTGGTAAATTTCGACGTGCCGCGCGAACCGGAATCGTACGTTCACCGTATCGGCCGCACCGGGCGCGCCGGCGATTCAGGCGAAGCCCTCACGCTCGTCAGCCCGCGCGACCGCCGTGCATTCTCGGCCATAGAGTCGGTGCTTAAAATCAAGATCCCCGTCGACGAGCGCGGCATCCCGGCCCGATCCGACCGACCTGACCGCAAGCCGCGAGCCGACCGCAACCAGAATCCCGACGACAAGCAGAAGCCCGAAAAGCCGCGCTCCAAGCGCAAATTCCACCGCCACTCCAAATCCAAAAAGGGGAATACCGCGCAGCATGGTGGCGCCGATTCCACCCATTCTTCCAAAGCGCCCAAATCCCCCCAAAAAACCAAAGCTCCCAAAGCTCCCAGGTCTTCCAAGGCCCCTGAAGCCTAACCGACCATAAATCACCGCGATATACCGAACTTTTTCGTAAAAAATACCCGCGTCGGCGCTTGCCGGTTCGGGATTTTTACGTATCTTTGCGCTTGCCTTTCGGGGCACGCCCTGCGCCCGACTCCCCTCCGGGGCTTCAGCGCCTGGCACTGAGACTTTTATAAATTATATTTATTAACCCAACTAACTAAATGACTGAAGAAGTTAAAAACTCTCCCATCGCTGATTTCGACTGGGAAGCCTACGAAAACGGCGACACCAAGAGCGACAAGAGCCGTGAGGAACTCACCAAGACCTACGACGAATCGCTCAACACCGTCAAGGACAAAGAGGTAATCGAAGGTACCATCATCGCCCTCAACAAGCGCGAGGCCGTGGTTAACATCGGTTATAAGAGCGACGGTATCATCCCCATGAACGAATTCCGCTACAACCCCGACATCAAGGTCGGCGACGTTGTGGAAGTCTTCATCGAGAACCAGGAAGACAAGAAGGGCCAGCTCATCCTTTCCCACCGCAAAGCCCGTGCAGCCCGCTCGTGGGACCGCGTCAACGCTGCCCTCGAAAACGACGAAATCATCAAGGGCTTCATCAAATGCCGCACCAAAGGCGGCATGATTGTCGACGTATTCGGCATCGAGGCCTTCCTCCCCGGCTCGCAGATCGACGTCAAGCCCATCCGCGACTACGATATCTTCGTTGGCAAGACCATGGAATTCAAGGTCGTTAAGATCAATCCCGAATTCCGCAATGTGGTTGTCAGCCACAAAGCCCTCATCGAGGCCGAACTCGAGCAGCAGAAGCGCGAAATCATCGCCAAGCTCGAAAAAGGCCAGGTGCTCGAGGGTACCGTCAAGAACATCACCTCCTACGGCGTATTCATCGACCTGGGGGGCGTCGACGGTCTCATCCACATCACCGACCTTTCCTGGGGCCGCGTAAGCCATCCCGAAGAGGTTGTTCAGCTCGACCAGAAGCTCAACGTCGTTATCCTCGACTTCGACGACGAGAAGAAGCGTATCGCCCTCGGTCTCAAGCAGCTCCAGCCCCATCCCTGGGACGCTCTCGCTTCCGAAATCAAGGTCGGCGACAAAGTCAAGGGTAAAGTTGTCGTTATGGCCGACTACGGCGCATTCGTCGAAGTGGCTCCGGGCGTAGAAGGCCTGATCCACGTAAGCGAAATGAGCTGGAGCCAGCACCTCCGCAGCGCTCAGGACTTCATGAAGGTAGGCGACGAGGTTGAAGCCGTAGTTCTCACCCTCGACCGCGAGGAGCGCAAGATGAGCCTCGGTATCAAGCAGCTCAAGCAGGATCCCTGGGAAGACATCGAAATCAAATATCCCGTCGGCTCGAAGCACACCGCCAAAGTGCGCAACTTCACCAACTTCGGCGTATTCGTTGAAATCGAAGAGGGCGTAGACGGCCTGATCCACATCTCCGACCTCTCCTGGACCAAGAAAGTGAAACACCCCTCGGAATTCACCCAGATCGGCGCCGACATCGAAGTTGTCGTTCTCGAAATCGACAAGGACAACCGTCGCCTCTCGCTCGGCCACAAGCAGCTTGAGGAGAACCCCTGGGACGTGTTCGAGACCGTATTCACCGTTGGTTCCGTTCACCCCGGCACCATCGTCGAACTCCTCGACAAGGGCGCTGTGGTTCAGCTCCCCTACGGCGTGGAAGGTTTCGCTACCCCCAAACACCTCGTCAAGGAAGACGGCTCGCAGGCCAAGGTCGACGAAAAGCTCGACTTCAAGGTTATCGAGTTCAACAAAGACAGCAAGCGCATCATCCTGAGCCACAGCCGCATCTTCGAAGATGAGGCCAAGGCCGAGAAGGCAGAGGCCCGCAAGGCCAAACGCGCTCCCCGCAAGCAGGAAGAGGCTCCCGTGCTCTCCACCCCCGTTGAGAAAACCACTCTCGGCGACATCGAGGCTCTCGCAGCCCTCAAGGAGAAGCTCTCCGGCAAAGCCTGAGCCATAGCGCTTTCCTAAAAACCGCAAACACCAAGGCGGCGCATCCCCATCCGGATGCGCCGCCTTTCTTTTCCGATAGATATATAGGACCCATAGGGCTTATAGGCGCTATAAATCTTATATATCTTATATATCTTATAAAATTTATAAGGCTTATTGGGCCTATAGGCCCTATAAACCCTTGGACATCCGCGTTTGTTATATTAGGGTAAGCAAACTAAAACACACACCACTATGAACGTACAGACCCACGAAGAGGTGGCACGCAACGCCGCCGAAATCAGCCAGGACGCCGCACGCGTCAGCACTTCGGCCGCCAAAGTGGCCGCCGACCAGGAATTTCAGGCCACCCGCGAGCGCGCTGCCGAGCTTGCCGCCGAAGCCAAGGCCAAAGGTACGGCTGCCTTCGAGCAGGCCAAGACCAAAGGCGCAGCCGCCCTCGATTCCGCCAAAGCCAACGCCGCCGAATATGCCGAGGTTGCCAAAGCCAAGGGCGCTGACGCCCTCAATTCGGCAAAAGCCAAAGGAGCCGAACTGCTCGACAAAGGCGCCGAAGCGCTTCATAATCTTGCCGACAAACTGAAATAACGGCTCAGCCACATCTAAACCTTATTCCGTTGCGGCCCGTTGCCCCGATTCACCCAAGGGCACGGGTCGTTTGCGGATATCCTTGAAATATTCGTATCTTTGTAATTCACAATACCAAAATCCTATGTCAGTCCGAAAAATAATCGCCGCCATTCTTGCGGTTGCCGCAATAGCAGCGGCACCCGCCGCATCGGCACAATTCAGCCTCTCGCGCGCACTGCAGGGACTCTCGAAAATCGTGCAGTCGTCGCAGATTTCCGACGAGCAGCTGGCAGCCTACGTGCGCCAGAGCGTCGACCAGATGGACCGCGAGAATCAGGTGGCCCCGGCATCAAGCCCCTACACGGTGCGCCTCACCCGCATGACCTCCGGGCTGACCGAAGTCGACGGTATACCGCTGAATTTCAAGGTTTATATCACCAAGGACATCAACGCCTTCGCCTGCGCCGACGGCTCCGTGCGCGTATATTCCGGCCTGATGGACCTCATGACCGACGACGAGGTGCTCGGCGTAGTAGGTCACGAAATAGGCCATGTGGCCCACCACGACACGAAAAATGCCTTCAAGAAAGCCCTGCGCACATCGGCGCTGAAGGATGTTCTCGCTTCCACCTCGGGCAAAGTTGCCGCGCTGACCGACTCCCAGCTCGGAGCCCTGGGCGAAACACTTGTCAATACAAAATACTCGCGCGACCAGGAGGAAAGTGCCGACAACTACGGCTACGACTTCCTTAAATCCCATGGCAAAAACCCATGGGCGATGGCCCTCGCTTTCGAGAAGCTGCAGCAGATGGAACAGCAGGGAGGCGCGGCTGCCAACTCCGCCATGGCCAAACTATTTTCCGACCATCCCGACACGGCCAAGCGCATCGCCAACATCGAGAAACGCTGCCGAGCCGACGGCTTCAGCCGTCCCACCGCCACACAGGCAGCCTCCGCTAACGGCTCCTCCAAAGCGGCGCCCTCGGCTAAGTCGATAAAGACGTCCGACGCCAAAAAGAAAACCTCCGACACCCCGGCGTTCACCCTCACCCCCTCGAGGCTCCCCGCCGGAGCGCTCCGGCCTCACTGATTGCCATAGCGAATCAACCTTGACAACCAATCGATTACCATGAAGATATTTTTTGCAGCTATCCTATTCGCCGCGGGCTCGCTCTGCGCCAGTCCCTCCCGTCCCACCGACTATGTAGATCCTCGCATCGGCTCCGAAGGACTCGGACGCGTATATATCGGTCCTACAACACCGTTCGGCATGGTGCGCCCCGGTCCGGACTGCACGCCAGGCCCCAACAGCGGCTGGCTCCCGATGCCTGTGCGCGTCGACGGCTTCGCCCAGACCCACGTGAGCGGCACGGGCGGAGGCCCCAAATACGGCAACATCCTCATCCAGCCCTTCTCCGGACCGCTCGACTCGGCCGTGCACCACGCCCAGCGCCAGTCGGAGACCATTCGTTGCGGCTACTACGCCACCACCTTCAGCGGCTCGGGCATCTCCACCGAAATCACCGCAACACCGCGCGCGGCCGTCTACCGCTTCGCCTATCCCGCCGGCTCCCGACCGGCGCTGATGGTCGACGCCGGCTTCTTCCTCGGCGAGACCCCGACACCCGACGCCCGCGAGGCCCAGCAGTTCATCGGCAGTGAAGTGGCTATCGTGGGCTCCAACGCCGTGGAAGGCTATTCGCGCATTCGCGGCGGCTGGAACAACGGCCCCGCCTACACCGTATATTTCTACCTCGAAGCCGACCGCCCGTTCGCCTCGACGGCCACATTCACGGCAAAACCATTCTCGGAGGAGCCGGCCGAAATATTCACGGCACGCGAGCAGTACGACCGCGGCCTCAAGACCGGTGCCCTCCTTGGCTTCGCCGAGGGGACCGACACCCTCAACGTGCGCGTGGGCATCTCTTTCCTCTCCGAGCGAAAGGCACGCGAGAACCTGATGTCCCAGACCTCCGGACGCTCTTTCGAGCAGCTTTATGAGGCGAATCTCGCCGCATGGGATGATGCCATCGGCCGCATCTCGCTGGGCAAGTCGACCCCCGACAGCATCCGGCGGATGCTCTACACCGGCCTGTACCACACCATGCTGATGCCTTCCGACCGCACCGGTGAGAATCCGCTCTGGACCGACCCTGGCACACCCTACTACGATGACTTCTACGCCATCTGGGACACATACCGCACCTCCTCGCCGCTGCTCACCATCATAGCGCCCGAGCGCCAGGCCGACATCGTCAACTCGCTGATCAACATCGGTCACCGCGACGGCTTTATGCCCGACGCCCGCAGCGGCAATGCCAACGGACGCACCCAGGGTGGCTCCAATGCCGACATCGTGCTCGCCGACGCATGCGTCAAGGGGCTCCCCGGCATCGACTATAACGCCGCCCTGCGCCAGATGCTCGTTGACGGCGAGGTCGACCCCGGCGCTCGCCACGAGGCCGAAGGCCGCGGCGGCCTTACCGACTACATCCGCCTGGGCTACGTGCCCCACGGCACCGACCGCGCCGGCAACCGCACCGTGGAGTATTCGCTCTGCGACTTCGCCATCGCCCAGGTGGCGCGCCATCTGGCCGCCAACGAGCCCAACGCCATCCGCGCCGACTCGCTGCGCGCCGTAGCCGACAAATACGATCTCCGCAGCCACAACTGGCGCAACCTCTGGCGCCCCGACGCCACTCAGGCCGGCGTGAGCGGCTTCATCATGCCACGCGACGCCTCGGGCCGGTGGATCGACAGCATCCCCTTCGGTCACTCCGAGCTGCAGCATCCGCGCTTCGCCTACCATCCGCTCATGTTCGAGGGCCCATGGTACACCCCCTGGTGGTCGATGTTCTTCTACGAGGCCTCCTCCTGGGAATACTCGCTGAGCATGCCCCACGACGTGCCGCTGCTCATCGAGGCCTGCGGCGGTCCGGAGGCGTTCGAGAAGCGCCTCGACACCTTTTTCGACCGCGGTTTCTACAACGTAAACAATGAGCCGTCGTTTCTCACCCCCTCGCTCTACCACTGGATCGGCCGCGCCGACCGCAGTTCCGACCGCGCCCGCGAAATAGTGAAGGCGCACTTCAGCGACGCCCCCGACGGCCTCCCCGGCAACGACGACAGCGGCGCCATGTCGTCGTGGCTCGTATGCCATCTGCTCGGTCTCTACCCCAACGCCGCAACCGACCTCTACCTTATTCACGCCCCGATGGTCGAGGAATCGGAAATCGACCTCGGCGCCGGCAAACGTCTGCGCATCGTGGCCGAAGGCTTTGCGCCCGAGGAGCGGCCCCACGTGGTGCGCGCCACGCTCAACGGCCGCGAGCTCCCCGACCATTTCCTCTCCCACGCCGACCTGATGCAGGGTGGCGAACTGCGCCTCATTATGGGACGCGTAGACCGTCCGCGGCCCGAAATCAGCGCCGAGCCGGTGGTGCGTCTCGACCCGATGCCCTCAAAAAAGGAATACAAGGGGAAGCCCACGATTGTGACCTCCACCTACCGTCTGCACGGCCAGCGCCGCCGCTTCCGCATGGAATATCAGCCGCTTAAAAACGGCGGAATCCTGCTTACGTGGGGCATCGAGCGTAACCTCCGCTGGTGGCAGGGCTGCTACCTGATGTCACCCGAGGCCGTAGCCGAAGGCACCGTGCTCGACTACACCATGCCGGAAGACGGCAACCGCATCGCCCTCCCCGCCGACGCCACTTTCGGCATCCTCTCGCGCCGGCAGCTCGAGCAGCTGCGCACCGGCGCCACCACAATCTCCGGCGTGGAATTCCGCCGGGTAGATGGCGGCAGCCAAGGCGCGCCCAATGTGTCTGATGGCTCTGATTCCTCTGATTGCTCCGCTTCCTCCCGGCGCTGCCCCTTCGGGCCGCTGATTGAGGCCGTCGACCCTGCCGAAGGCGCCCGCATCCTCGTGGTCGACCGCCCGGACCTCCCCCTCATCTGTTCCATGACCTCCAACCCCCTCGAAATCGACTGGACCTGCTCCCCCGCCCAATAATCCCCCGGCACAGCTACACGCACCTCCTATCATCGCCATGTTAGGAGGTGCGAATCTTTTCGCACCTTACGCGCAGGGCCCTTTCTACTATTTCCATCCCTGCGGGCTATGCGGCCTGTATGCGTGAGGTGCGAAACAATTCGCACCTCCTATCCCCCATCGCCACTGCAGGAGGGGTGAATCTTTTCGCACCTGATGCGCATGGCTTCACGCCTCGAAGAGGCGTAAGCTGTTTAGCCCCAGACTTATGAGCCGCCAGATACGGCGGCGAATTGTCTGGGGTTGCGGGAAATCGTTGGATATCAACCTCGAAGAGGTTGCACTTCTTGTCGGCAATAGGGCAACCTCTTCGAGGTTGACATCCTTATTTCGTGAAAATACCCCGGGTAAGTCGTCGGCCTTCGGCCTCCTCCTAAACCCGAGGCTATACATCTTGCAGCGTCTCCGACGCTCCCATCCGGAAGCCACTCGGAGGCGCTTGCCTCAAGAATTCAGCTATTTAGCATAGTTTAACAAACCTTAACGAATGGGGGGGGTAAAAGTGCTAATTTCTATTTAATTTTGCAGTAACTATATGCCGACGTAAGCCATCGGCCTATCGTCTGCTTGCCAATGGGTTAACAATTCGACATAACACAGTGACACTTGCCATCTTTTCTTCTCGAAATCCACTTTATCACACATAATTTATCATCAGGTATGAAAAAATTTCTACTTCTCTTAACCTTATTCCTATCATTGGCAGGAATAGCCAAGGCGACCGAGACGACCGTAACTTTCGGAACCTTGTATTCCTCAGTTACATCAAATCAGAGTTTAAAAGATAAAAGTTTTGATGTTGATAATGTTGTAACATTTACATTTGGTGGCAGCGGGAATGCCACTCAATATTACAACAATGGTAAAAACGTACGCATTTACCAAAACAACACAATAACTGTCAAAGTATCAGAAGGATATGCTGTTACCAAGATTGCTTTCACGGGAGTAAGCGGCAACGCATTTCACAGCAACTTCAAGCCATCAATAGGAACGTGCCCAGCAAATGGTAACAACGCTACATGGTCCGGGAATCTTTCTGACACGGGAACGCTAACCTTTACAAATAGCGGAACTCAGATTCGTTGCACTGACGTTACTGTTACATATGAGCCCGTTCATAAAAATCTTGGCGATATCACTGTATCATATTCCGGAGTCGATGTGACAGAAAACTCCACTGTTTCTGTTCCTAACGGCACAGTTTTCAACATCGCAGCCGAAAACGCTACTTCCATCACAATCAACGGCACCGTAACATCCGGTGCAACAGCCACCTACACCGCAACAACGAGCGAAACCGTAAATGTATCCGCTACCGATGGCACTGCAACTAAAGAGTTTTCGTTCAAAACGGATGTCTACACCGCTCCCGATGCTCCCATATTCACCGTTGATGGCGTGTCAACCGGCGTTGAAAACGGCTACTTCTACGGCGCAACGCTCTCGATGACCGGTGCCGGAAGCATCTACTACACTACCGACGGCTCTACCCCCTCCGCCACCGAAGGCACTCCCTACTCCGAAGCCATCGCGCTTCCCGAAGGGGCCACAACCTACAAGGCCATCGTAAACGACGGCAACCACGACAGCGCCGTAACTTCTGCGGCCTACACGGTTAAGAAACTCACCGCCGCATGGTCGGTAACCGACGACGCCGAAGTATATCCCGGCACTGAAATTACCGCAACCGCCAACGCCGATGCCGCCAAAATCTTCATCAACGGCGCCGAAGCCACTTCCTACACTATCCCCGAAACCGCAGCAATCGGTTCCGAAATCACCCTCTCGGCCTACGCAACCGTCGAGGCCGACAACGCCACCGTAACCTCCGAAACCGCCACCATCACCGTCAAAGTGGTAGAGCAACCCACTGAGGTTGTTATCGATACAAAATTCTTTGGTACAATGGCTTCGAGCTCCTATAAAGCCTATACCGCTGAAGACAATTTCGCTACCTACGCTACCGTGATGAATTATCAGAACAGCAAACTCTACTGGAATACCAACAGCAATAATGGATGCGGTCTTATAATCAATTGCAAAGGGGGATATTATATTGAGTCTATAGATTTTAATTCACCCAGTGCAACTATAAACGTCTTTACATCCGATGTCGCTTATACATCCACTACTCAACTTGCATCTGCTAATAGAGTCGGCCAAATAACTAAAACTGTAACCTCATATTCTTTCACTGGAACCACTCCTCTGTATGTCGGTCTCCGTCCGAACGGAACTTCCAGTATGAATTTTGTCAGCATTACAATTCATTACAAGAAAATTGGCAGTGACAAGCCCGCTATCAAGCTTGCATGGTCGGCATCGAGTTTCACCACCGATATTGTCTCAAAGAATGTTGAAGGCGCCCCTATTCTTAGCGTCACGCCTCCCGCAGAAATGACTGAAAATGAGGCCTTAGCGCTTGTAAAATACTCTTCGTCCAAACCTTCGGTTGCTACAATCGACGATAACGGCAATCTTGAAATCCTTGGACTCGGAGGCACTGAGATCAAAGCATATATCGATGATACAAACTACCAGAGTGAGGAAAAAAGCTACAAATTAGTAGTTATCGACCCGAATGCGGTTACTGCAACTGACCGCATTAACAAGGACTGCTTCGAAGGCATCTCCAATTCATATTCAACTTTCCACTATACCAGCCCTACAACAGGTATCACATATGCCGCATGCACAAACTATAATAGCAGCAAAAGCGGTATGACACTCAACGACGCCGGAAAAGGCAGCGCACCTTATTTTGATCCGGGATTCGGTGTCGCTGAAAACACTCAGGGATGGATTGCCAAGAAGATTACCGTTCTATATTCTGAAACCATTAGTCCTTCGGAAAAAATGCTTGTCGTTACAAGCGACGATGCAGGCTTTGACGTCTACTCGAAAGAAGAGGCAACAGAAAATGGCACGCATGCAGGCCATGTCAACGCATGGGCCTCTCTGAATGAAATTGGCGAAAACAATGTTCCGAGCATTACCACAACCACTTCAACAGACGAACCACTCTCCTATACATTCGAGATTGGAAGCGAGCCTAAGTTCCTGGCGGTAATGACCAGAAATGCCCATTACATCGACTACATCGAAATAGAGTGGGAAAAAGCCGCCACTCCCGAAGTGAAGATTCTTTCGGAGGACGCCACGAGCATCACTGTAGGCGTCGAGCATGCCGACTACATCCTCCACTACAAGAAGATTCACAACGACAACTGGAACAACCACTGGGGTTCGGAGGCTGCAAATGCTCCCGCCCGTGTGGCTCAGGACACTACTGGCGAACCTCTTGCCGACAGCGAGGATTGGGTTTCCACCGGCACCAACACCATCACAATCGACAAGACCATAGCCGATCATCAGAACCGTCACTATAAGTTCACCGCCTTCCACAAGGATGACACCGCGCTGGCCAACGAGCTCAACCACGTGAACTTCCTCATCGACGGCGACGGTACGCTCACCGGCATCGAAGGCATCGGGGCTGAGGCCGGCGCCGACGCTCCCGCCGAGTACTACGACCTGCAGGGCCGCCGCGTGGCAAACCCCGTCAGCGGTCTCTACATCCGCCGCACAGGCTCGAAAGTCGAGAAAGTATTTGTGAAATAATCCCTGACACACCACCACATAACGGCGCCCCGACGTGAGCCGGGGCGCCGGAGTATCTCCCTCCAGAAATTATTTGGTTAAAGAAGCGGCGAGGCCCCGGCCCCGCCGCTTCTGTATGTTCCCAAAAAAGGGTAAGCTAACCACATCGCGCCGCTACAACCCCCTACCGTTGCTTCGATCAAGACCTGGCGGAGTTCAGGGGGAGCTGGCCGTGTAGCACTTACCCGCTGCAAAGTTACGAAATCCGCGCGACTCTGCAAATTTTTTGAAAATTTTCCATCCCACGGGGTTTCAAAACGCACTAAATGCGTTATCTTTGCTATGCAAACAATAGAAAAGGTAACCTTGAGAAAATGACGGATACCACCACATTTCATACCCTTCTTGCCGAAGCTGAGCAGAATGCTCTCGACGGGCGACCCGCATCGGTCGACCTATGCCTGCGGCTGGCCGAGGCATGCGCCGAGGCCGACACCCACAGCCCGGCCGACGCGCCCGAGACACTTTCGCCCGACCGCGAGGCCAATCTGCAGGCGCTCTGCGAGGCTGCCGACCGCATACGCCGCGCCCATTGCGGCGACCATTTCGACACATGCTCGATAATCAACGGCCGCTCTGGCCGCTGCTCCGAAAACTGCCGCTGGTGTGCCCAGGCAGCCGCCCACCATACCGGCTGCGCCGAATATCTCTTCGTCGACCCTGAGGAATTCCACGCCACCGTAGGCCGCAACGACGCCCGCGGCGTAGGCCGTTTCTCGATTGTATGCTCCGGCCGCAAGGTCGGCAAAGCCGACCTCAGGCGCTTCGCCGACATGTACCGCCAGGCTGCCGCAGAGTCGGATATGACCTTCTGCGCCTCGATGGGGCTGCTCGACGACGAAGAGATGGAAATCCTGCGCCAGGCCGGCGTTACCCGCTACCACTGCAACCTGGAGACGGCTGCGTCGCTCTTCCCCTCGCTCTGCTCCACCCACAGCCGCACCGACAAGCTGCGCACCATCCGTGCCGCACAGCGCGCGGGGATGCAGGTGTGCTCCGGAGGCATAATCGGCATGGGCGAGACCCTGCGCCAACGCCTGGAGCTGGCCGAAGAGATCAGGGAAACCGGAGCCACGTCGATGCCCGTCAACCTGCTCAATCCAATCCCCGGCACCCCGCTGGAGGGCACTCCGCTCATCTCCGAGCGCGAAGTGGTGCTCTCCTGCGCCCTGATGCGTCTGATAGCCCCGAAGCTAACCATACGGTTTGCCGGGGGGCGCGCCCGGATAAGCCCCGAGGCCACGGCCAGAATGCTCCGCGGAGGCGTCAACGGCGCCATCGTGGGCGACATGCTCACCACCGCCGGCAACGGCCTCGACTCCGATTTCGAGCTCTTCCGCTCGCTCGGCTACTCCACCGCCCGCACCAACGACTAACGAACTATATTAAAATCCAAATAAAATGAGGCAAAAATTACATTCACCTT
>ERZ1673750.45-NODE-45-length-152040-cov-16.420864_pt1 | contig 152040 bp, 127 predicted proteins | sample MGYA00580203_ERZ1673750 | MGnify/ENA primary metagenome ERZ1673750 (study PRJEB41218, sample SAMN15661763) | gut metagenome | host: Homo sapiens | place: Canada: London | collected 2015-08-20/2019-03-30 | study: EMG produced TPA metagenomics assembly of... | reverse complement strand
CTAAGGTGAATGTAATTTTTGCCTCATTTTATTTGGATTTTAATATAGTTCGTTATACATGTAAATTGTACGACTTGAATGGCAACTTTGAACGTTCGATTGATTGGAATATCGGATTCAGCGATACTCTCTTTGGTAAATATGTTCAAGAAATGGCACCGAGTCACTTCTCATTTTCCGAATTAAAGCCGATTGAATAATTTAATTAAATCGTATCAGGATTCGATGGCCATAGAATTGGGGAAAGAAAATCAAAATAACCTATTGTCAGGCGGAGGCTCGGTTTACAAGATTTTGACGGAGGGGTTGATGAGGGTGAGGCGGCGGGTGGCGCGGGTCACGGCGGTGTAGAGCCAGCGGAAGAAGTCGACGGTCGAATAGGCTTCGGGGGGTATGTAGCCCATGTCGACGAATACGGAGGGCCACTGGCCGCCCTGAGCTTTGTGGCAGGTGACGGCATAGCCGAATTTTACCTGAAGGGCGTTGTAGAAGGGGTCGGCTTTCAATACCTTCCGTATGGCCGTGGGGGAGGCGTCTTCGCCGACGCCTGCATCCCGCAGAGCCTGCCGGTAGAGCCATTCGCGCTTTTCGTTTGGGAGGCCGGATGTGTCGCTGCGGAGAGTGTCGAGGTTGAGTTTAGCGTCCACGCGCCAGTCGTGGTCGGGGAAGTACAGCCGTACGTCGGCAAACGTGCTGATGGCGTGCGTCTCGATGGAAAATACCTTTTCGACCACGCAGGAGTCGCCGTTGGCTATGAAATCCATGGGGCGCCGCGATTCACTTTCGCCGTTGATGTTGCCGCTGGTGGCTTCCACGACCGACGGGCGAGTCCAGTAATAGTTGTTTTTGGCGATTATGAGTCGCTCGCCGGCGCAGAGTTCTTCCTCGCGGTCGTAGATTATTTTGCGGATGGCGAGGTTGAAGTCGGCGGCGCGGCGGTTGGAGCGCGTAATCAGCAGGGTGTTTTTTTCGCCGAATTCGGCAAACGACCGGCTGAGTATTTCCTCAAGATTCTCCGGTTCGACAACGGCCACATCCTGAAAACCGGAAATTTTGATTTCCGGCTCCACGAGTTTGCCCGACCGCAGTGCGCGCCGCAGCTGGGTGGCGTTGTAGAGGATTCCCGAACGCGCCTTCTGGCGCACGGTCTTGGTGATGGTGGCGCGCACCACGTGCATTCCCTGCGCTTTAAGCACTTCGGGATTCATCGCCGGAGATTCCTCCATCCCTACGGGAGGAAGCTGGGCCGTGTCGCCAAGAAGAATCAGCTTGCAGTTTAGGCCGGAATATACGTAGAAAAGCAGGTCCTGGAGCAGGTTGGGACTGCCGTCGGCGGCTCCGTCGCCGATCATCGAGGCCTCGTCGACGATAAATACTGTGTTGACATGGGTATTCTCGGCCACGTGCGACGTCCAGTGGCCGTCGGGGGCGAGCACCGGGGCGCGGTAGATGGTGCGGTGGATGGTATAGGCCGGCAGCCCGGTGAACGACGAGAATACCTTGGCGGCACGCCCGGTCGAGGCCATGAGTTTGGTGGGGATGCCGATATGGTTGAGTGTTCCCACGAGCGCTTCCATCACCGATGTTTTGCCCGTTCCGGCGTAACCGTTAAGAATGAATACCGTATCCATGGGCGTATAGAGCGAGCAGAAGCGCGCCAGTGCGGCCACCAGTTTTATCTGCTGGTCGGTCGGCTCGAACGGCAGCCGCTCGAGCGTCATCATGGCGAACCCTTCGATGTCCATGGGTTTTCAGGGGTAGTGTGTATGGGCAGGTCAGTCGAGCTTTTCGGATAGCGCGGCTATGGCGCGCTCGGGGCGCACGCGGCGGTAGATTATGTCGTAGACCGTATCGGCTATCGGCATCGACACTTCGTAGCGCTGGTTGATTTCGTGGATGCATTTGGCGCCGTAGTAGCCTTCGGCGGTCTGCTCCATCTCCATGCGCGCGGCTGCCACGGAGTAGCCTTTGCCGATCATGGAGCCGAAATTGTGGTTGCGGCTGAAGCGGCTGTAGGCCGTCACGAGCAGGTCGCCCAGATAGACACTGTCGCAGATGTGGCGCGGACGCGGATTCACCGCGTCGAGGAAGTGCTCCATCTCGCGAATGGCGTTGGATACGAGCATTGCCAGGAAGTTGTCGCCTTTCTTCATGCCGTGGACTATGCCTGCGGCGATGGCGTAGACGTTTTTGAGCACTCCGGCATATTCCACGCCGTCGACGTCGGTTGTGGGGATGGCGTGGCTGTTTTTTGCACCACAGAGCGCCAGGCCGAATCGTTTGGAAGCCGCGATGTCCTTACAGCCGATAGTGAGATATGTCGGGCGGTCGAGCGCCACCTCTTCGGCGTGGCAGGGTCCGGACACTACGAGAAGATGGTCGTCGGCCACATGGAAGTTGTCGCGCATGTAGTCGGTGATGAGCACATTTTCGCCGGGAACGATTCCTTTCACAGCCGATACGACGTATTTTTTGCTGATGTCGACGGTGAGCTTTTCGAGATGGCTTTTGAAATATGGCGACGGCATCACGAGCAGGAGCGTGTCGGCCTGCCCGGCAACGTAGTTGATGTCGGAGGAAAATTCGATGCGCTGAACGTCGAACTGCACGTCGGTCAGGTAGGCCGGGTTGTGGCCGAGCCTCTGGAACTCTTCGATGCGGTCGTCGCGACGCATGTACCACATTATGGTATCACGGTTGCGCAGCAGGAGTTTGGCAAGGGCGGTGGCCCAGCTGCCGCCTCCCATCACGGCTACACGTCCGGGAAAGTCTTTCGGTAGCATGATTTAAGCGTTTGCGGGGATGATGCAGTATGTTTTTTTGCTACAGCCTCAGCTCAGTTGTTGGCTGAGGCTTTGGCGGCTTCGGTCCATGCCGTCACTTCGTCGATGGAGGGATTCTTCAGGCCGAGCTTGAATTTCTTGTTGATTCCGCAGAGCTCCTGATGGAGTTTGCCGGGAGTTGCTTCGGCAAGGGCGTCGACTGTAAGGATGCCGGCTTTCTGAATGGGAGCGACCCATTCGGATGCTATGCCAAGGGCGGTATAGGCCTCCTCCTTGTCGCGGCGCGCCACTTTCTCGGGACGCATCTGCGGGAAGAGAAGCACCTCCTGGATGGTTGTCTGGCCGGTCATGAGCATCACGAGGCGGTCCATGCCGATACCCATGCCCGATGTGGGGGGCATGCCGTATTCAAGAGCGCGGATAAAATCGTGGTCGATGATCATGGCCTCGTCGTCGCCTTTTTCCGAAAGACGCATCTGCTCCACGAAGCGCTCATACTGGTCGATGGGGTCGTTGAGTTCGGAGTAGGCGTTGGCCAGCTCCTTGCCGTTGACCATCAGCTCGAAGCGCTCGGTGAGCTGCGGATTGTTGCGGTGGCGCTTTGTAAGCGGCGACATCTCTATGGGATAGTCGATTATGAACGTGGGCTGGATGTAGGTGCCCTCGCACTTTTCGCCGAAAAATTCGTCGATAAGTTTTCCTTTGCCCATGGTCTGGTCTACCTCGATGCCCATCGAGGTGGCGGCGGCGCGGAGCTCGTCCTCGTTCTTGCCGTCGATGTCGAAACCGGTATGCTCGAGGATGGCGTCGCGCATGGTGACGCGGCGGAAGGGAGCCTTGAATGATATTACGTTGTCGCCCACCTCAACCTCTGTGGTGCCGTTCACTTCCATGCAGATGCGTTCGAGCATGCGCTCGGTGAAGTCCATCATCCAGTTGTAGTCCTTGTAGGAAACGTAGATTTCCATGCAGGTGAACTCGGGGTTGTGGGTGCGGTCCATTCCCTCGTTGCGGAAGTTCTTGGAAAATTCGTAAACGCCTTCGAAGCCGCCCACGATAAGGCGCTTGAGATAGAGCTCGTCGGCGATACGGAGATACAGAGGGATGTCGAGAGCGTTGTGGTGGGTGATGAACGGGCGCGCCGATGCCCCACCCGGGATGCTCTGGAGTATGGGGGTCTCGACTTCCATGTAGCCGTGCTCGTTGAAGTAGGCGCGCATGGAGTTGAACACCTTGGTGCGCTTGATGAAGATGTCCTTCACGCCGTTGTTTACCACAAGGTCGACGTAGCGGCGGCGGTAGCGCAGTTCGGGGTCCTCGAAGCCGTCGTAGGTCACGCCGTCCTTCACCTTTACGATGGGAAGCGGACGCAGGCTCTTGCTCAGCAGAGTGAGCGAGGATGCATGTACGGAAATCTCGCCCGTCTGTGTGCGGAACACGTAACCCTTCACGCCGACGAAGTCGCCGATGTCGAGGAGCTTCTTGAATACAACGTTGTAGAGGTCCTTGTTTTCGCCGGGGCAGAGTTCGTCGCGGTTGAGATATACCTGGATACGGCCGTTGGCATCCTGCAGCTCCATAAAGGAGGCTTTACCCATGATACGGCGGCTCATTACGCGGCCGGCTATGCTCACGCGGCGCGGCGCCGGAGCGTCGGGAAGGGGATTCCCTTCGGCGTCGACGGGAATGTCGGTGAAGTTGGCTTTTATTTCGTCGGTATGACCCGTCACAACGTATTCAGCTGCGGGGTAGGGGTCGATACCCATGGCACGGAGCTGTTCGAGCGACTGACGGCGAACGGCTTCCTGCTCGCTGAGTTCAAGTGGATTCATAATCTATAAGTGCAATTTTGTGCAAAATTACGCAAAATTTGGCAGAATATCCACCCGCGGAGCAAACCTTTTTGCTCCGCGGGCGGCATGATGAGATATTGGCCTAAGAGGCAGAGGTTTGTAGAGGTGTGGATGTGGGGTGGCGTCAGGCTTTGTCGGCGGTGACGCGCTCGAGCCATTTGAGCATGCCGAACATGGCGCCCATCGAGATGAGGCAGACGGCGAGGAACACGGCCCACGCTACCCAGATCGGGCATTTGTTGTAAATCAGCGGGCCTATCCACAGCAGAAGGTTGCCTACGGCTGTGGCACCGAGCCAGAGGCCCTGACAGAGGCCCTGCATATGTTTGGGAGCCACTTTCGATACGAACGATAGACCCAGCGGCGAGATGAACAGCTCGGCCACGGTCATGAAGAAGTAATAGACGATGAGAACCCACCATCCGGCTTTGGCCACGTCGACACCCTGAGCCATCAGGGCGCGGAACTCGGTACCCGAGGGATAGTTCTCCACCAGCGAGAATATGGTCATGAAGAGGTAGGCCACGCCGGCCAGACCCATGCCTATGGCGATTTTCTTCGGGGTTGAGATTTCGCGGCCGCGACGGGTGAAGGAGGCGAAAATCCACATTACCACCGGGGTGAGCACGATTACGAAGAAGGGGTTGACAGCCTGCCATATCTCGGGAGCCACGGCCGAAGTGTCGACGAAGTCGCGGGCGAAGAGGCTCATCGAGGTGCCGTTCTGGTGGAATGAGAACCAGAAGAAAATGGCGATGCCGAGCACTGCAAAGAGGGCATACATGCGCTGGCGGATTTCGTTGGCCATGGCGGCGCGCTCCTCGGCGGTGTATTTCACCGATTCCACCTGCGCCTTGCGTGCCGGGGTGGGGAGGCCTTTCTTGGTGGCCACGAAGATGGTGAGCGATATGAGCATGGCGGCCACCGAGGCGAAGAAGCTGAAGTGGATGCCGGTGTTGAACACGTCGAGATATTCCTGGCAGAACCGGCTGAGCTGTTGTATGCCGTCGTAACCTACGGAGGTGGCAAGGGCGTAGAGCTGGGTGGCCGTCTCGTCGACGGGTGCGGCCGTAACGCTAAGGTATTCATGACACATGGCAGGGAACGAGGCGTTGTAGACCATGCCGTTCACATCGAGCCACCAGCTGCGGAGCATCGGGGCAATAAACGGGGCCACAAGGCCGCCGATGTTGATGAATACATAGAAAATCTGGAATCCGGAGTCGCGCTGGGCGGCGTAGCGCGGATTGTCGTAGAGCTGGCCCACGATGGCCTGGAGGTTGCCCTTGAAAAGGCCGTTGCCGAGAGCGATGAAGAAGAGCGCACACCCGGTCAGGGCGAGCAGCCAGGTGGTGTTCTCGGCCGTGGCGAGCACCGGTATGGCGAGCACCACATAGCCCACCGTCATCACTATCAGGCCCCAGATGATTGTGGCCTTGTAGTTTTGCGTACGGTCGGCGATTAGGCCGCCTACCAGACTGAGCACATAGATGCCGGCGTAGAAAAATGAATAAATCAGAGAGCTCGTCTCTTCCTTGAGACCGAATTTCGAGCAGAGAAAGAGCACGAGCACGGCGTTCATTATATAGTAGCCGAAGCGTTCGCCCATGTTGCTCAGGGCCGCAGGAATCAGCCCTTTGGGTTGGTTTGCAAACATAGTGATGATTTTATGAATGGTTTATGATTCTTTTCAAGTGTAGATGCTCAGGCCTTGCGGGCCTGAAGTTCGGAGAAGGCCAGGGCGTACATGCGTATCTGCTTCACCATGGCAAGCAGCCCGTTGGAGCGGGTTGGCGAGAGATGCTCCGAAAGGCCGATGCGGTCGATGAAATATAGGTCGGCGGCGAGGATTTCTTCGGGCGTGTGGCCCGAGAGCACGCTGATGAGCATCGAGATGATGCCTTTCACGATTATCGCGTCGGAATCGGCCGTCAGTATCATTTTGCCCTCGGGATTGAGTTCGGCATTCACCCATACGCGGCTCTGGCACCCCTCGATAAGGTGTTGGGGGGTCTTGAGTTCTTCGGCTATGGGGGGCAGTTCGTTGCCGAGGTCGATGATATAGGCGTAGCGGTCCATCCAGTCGTCGAGATCGCTCATTTCGGCGATTATTTCGTCTTGCTTTTCGTTGATGGTCATGGCTTTATAGTTTTCTATAGTGTATGTGTCAGGGCTTTATGATGGTGTTGAGCAGAGTCTGGGCCACAATCCGGAGGCTTTCGCGGTCGATGGCATCGAGCCGGTCGGAGGTGGTGTGCCAGGTGGGATTGAATGAGCCGGTCTGCTCGTTGAGGCTTTCGATGATGTCGATGCAGGGGATGCCCGCGTTGTTTACTGGCAGATGGTCGTCGACCACAGCGCCGCCGGGCTCGTTGATGAAGCGGTCGGCGAATCCCGACTCACGTGCTATGGCCCATATGCGGTTTACCACGGACGGGGCCGAGCGGTCGGAAAAATATTCGCGGTGAAAGCGCGCGCCGCGTCCGCCCACCATATCGAGCAGAACGCCGTAGCGGGGTTTGTTGTGTGCGCTGTAGGGCATCTGTTTCACCCATTCGCGTGTGCCCAGACACCATGTGGCGTCGGAATCCTCGCCGCCGCTGGTACCGGAATCCTCCACGTCGGTGAAAAGCAGGTCGATGCCGATGGAATCGGGAGTGGCTTTCCCCAGAAAACGCCCCAGCTCCAGTAGAACCGCCACGCCGCTTGCGCCGTCGTTAGCGCCGTCGATAGGGGTGGAGCGCAGAGCCGGGTCGGGGTCGTTGTCGGCCGTGGGGCGCGTATCGTAGTGGGCGAGCAGCAACACGCGTTCGCGTGCGTCGGGATTGATGCAGCCGAGAATATTGCGCGCGGTCACGGTCGTTCCCGTGGGAGGTGTTACGGCCACAAGCTGCTGCGCTACGGAATCGATGCCGTAGCTCTTCAGGCGTCCGACAATCATGTCGGCGCATCGGGCGTGGGCAGCCGACCCCGGAGTGCGCGGTCCGAGCGACGTCTGGGCCTCTACAGTTGCCAGCAGCGAGTCGGCATCGGCCATGAAGCGTGTCTGAAGTGCGGATGTTTCGCCTTCGGCAGCAGCTTCAGCCTTGGCGGCGTTTTTGCCGCCGCAGGCTGCCAGCCCAGGCATCCCCAGCGTCAGCACCGCCGCCGCAGCATACCGCCGCAACCGGTATCCTAATGTTTTCCTTATGGCAACAATTTTCATACTTACAAAATTAGCCATTCTCAGGCAAATCCCCAAATTCCACAGGATGCAGTAAGTTTTAAAGAATGTTCAGTACAATCTGATACAATTCATCTCTCCGATTACAGGAAACTTGTTTCATAAGCGGGAAGATATGTTATGTCCCCGATTTTGCGGAAGGCCTTGGTATATATTAAATATCGTTTGTTAATGCGCGATGAAAATTTTTCGCAGAAGGCATCGAGCGATGCGTGGCTCTTGTATCCTGAGGATTTAACTTCGATGGGTATTATTTTGGTACCGTCGGAAAGAAGAAAGTCGATTTCATACAAATGATTGCTTGTCTCTGAGCCGAAGGTGTAGTAATACAATTCGTGTCCGGCAGCTTTAAGCATCTGTGCCACCATATTTTCGTAGACATATCCCAAATCTGCCGGGAGCTTGTCGGAGAGCAGTTTCTCATAAATGATGTTATCGGTGAATTTTTTGTCCCAGAAAGCCAGCGTTATGAATAACCCCGTATCGCAGAGATACATTTTGAAACGATCAGTATCCTTGTGTAGTGCGAAACCTACATTCGGGTCGTTGGCATGATTGCAGATGTTCACGACCATGGAATCCTGCATGTCATAAATGGTTTCTTTCAGCCTGCCGAGTCTTATGCCGTCGGTGGCAGAGGAAACATTATACCTTGAGAAATTTGAGGATAATTGTCCTGGAATCGCTATAAACATTTTGGAAGCGTTGCCGGAAGCGTCTATTTTGATGAAATCCTGCTCATATAGCTCAATTATCGAACGTTTTACGCGGTCGACACGCTCCAAATTATGCGAAACGATGTATTCATTGATTGCCTGTGGCATTCCTCCTATAACCATATACAGGCGGAACGCTTTCATCTCATTGCGGTTGGCGGCATCGTCAAGGCCTTTGCCCTCTGAGAAAAGCTTGCGTAGCATGGCTACTGATATCTGGTTGCCGAGAGCCCAGTTGAACTCCTCATAATCGAGAGGGTAAAGGCAAAGACTGTATTCCTCGCTGGGAATGAGAATATCTTTTACATTCTGACGGATTGAAAGTAGTGAGCCTGTTTCGATATAGTCATATCTGCCGTCTTTTACAAGATATTTGATTGCCTGACGGGCTTTCGGACATTTTTGTACCTCATCGAAAATTATAGCGGATTTTCGGTCGTGGAGTTCCACTCCGTAAATCATCTGGAGTCGCATGAATACATATCCGAGGTCGGAAATATTGTCGAACAGACTGCTTACCTCCGGAGCGCAATTGGCAAAATCGATGGAGATGAATGAGTCATATTCGTTTCGGGCAAAATGTTCGGCGAGAGTGGATTTGCCAACACGTCTGGCACCCTTAATCAGCAGAGCCATACTGCCTGCGAAATCGTTTTTCCAGGCGAGCATTGCGTCGTATAATTTTCGTTTGAATATCATATTGGTGTTAAGGAAGTTCCGAATGCAAAAATGGGGATAAATAGCATAATCCCCAAATTTTATTTGTTAAAAATGGCGCTAATCCCCGAATTTGAAATGGCAAAAGTGGCAGTAATCCCCAAATTTGAAATGATAAAAATGGCGCTAATCCCCAAATTCAAAGTGTGGAACATAAGGCAGCGGAGGGCACTTTATGGATAAAGCGTCCCTCCGCTGTGAAAGTTGTCGTAGAATGGAGCTTGAGTTGAGCGGGCGTTGGCGCGAAAGCGGTTTTTCTGGCGGGGTTTCAGAGCGCTTCAACGTGGCGTTTGAAGGCGACCATTTTGATGGCTGCCTCGGCGGCTTCGGCACCTTTGTTGCCGAGGCTTCCGCCGGCACGGTCGAGGGCCTGCTGCTCGTTTTCCACGGTCAGGACACCGAAAATTACGGGGAGGGTGCAGTCGGCGTTGAGCGATGTGACACCCTGCGTGACGCTCTGGCATACGTAGTCGAAATGGGGTGTGTCGCCGCGTATTACGCATCCGAACACTATCACGGCGTCGTAGAGTTCAGTCTCGATAAGCTGTGAGGCGGCGAATGTGAGCTCCACGGCTCCGGGAACATCGAAGCAGTCCACGTCGTGCTCTACGTCGAGTCCGTAGTTTTTGAAAACTCCGATGGCTCCTTCGCGGAGAGCCGAGGTGATATGTCCGTTCCATTCGGCGCTGACGATTGCCACTCGCAGATTGTCTACTTTGGGGAGGTTGCCGCATGGCGCGGCTCCGGCTATTGCTGTCGACACGGGATTGCAGATTTTTTGAGGTTAAGTTAAACGGAATAGGGCTGATGCAGGAGCGTGGTCAGCCTTTAGAGCGCGAGAGGTCGCCCAGATAGCCGCCGTGATGGCGCTTGGCGTAGTCGGCAGGGGTGAAGCCGCTGCGCTTCATCAGGTTGACCACCAGCACGTCGCCGATTACGGTCATCAGAGTGGTCGAGGTGGTTGGCGTGAGGCCGAGCGGGCATACTTCGGGCGCGCCGCCTGTGAAGAGTGTGGCGTCGGCAAGCTCGGCCAGCGGACTCTGCGCGTGGCCGGTTATCACGATGATGGGGACGTCGGGTATGAGGTTGCGCGCCAGTGTGACGAGCTCAAGTATCTCGCGCGTCTTGCCAGAATTCGAAATCAGCAGCATCACGTCGTCGGGCTGCAGTACGCCCAGATCGCCGTGCTGGGCTTCAGAGGGATGGAGGAATACCGCCGGAGCTCCTGTGGAACTGAATGTGGTGGCGATGTTCATGGCAATCTGCCCGGCCTTGCCCATGCCCGAGGTGACGAGTTTGCCACCGCGGCGGAGCACGTGCTCCTCAAGCAGGTCGAGTGCCAGATCGTAGTCGGGCGAGTAAGGGATGTTTTTTATTGCGTCGCTCTCCTTGTCGAGGATTTCGCGCATTGTCTGTTGTGTGGTCATTGCATGCAAAATTAGCACATTCCTGGAAACTGCGCAATATGCCGGTTATTTCTCGAAGCGCGTCAGCGCGTCGGCCCATTCGTCGCTGAGTTCGGGCGAGGTGGCGGTCTTCACGTCGAAAGAGGCCAGAACGGTTGTGGCGACGCATTTCACGTCGCCCGTCTCGGGATTCACCACGCGCTGTTCGAGCGAGAAACTGCGGCGCGATATGCGCACGCATGCCGTAAGAACCGCCAGCTGTTCGCCGAAATAAGCCGGCGAATAGAAGTTGACGTTGATGTTGACGATTACGGCGGCGATTCCGTCGGTATCGACCTTATGGCCGAGTGCGGCTTCGAAATAGCGTACTTTCGCGAGGTCGAGATACTGCATGTAGCAGGAGTTGTTCACATGGCCGAATATGTCGAAATCGTTGAAACGCGACTGTACGTCGACCATGTGATGCCAGGCATGGGCAGCTTCAGGCACGCGTTCGTTGGCGCATGGCGGAAGGATTATCGTGGGATTGCTCATCGGTTGGTTGTCTGTTTTTTTTGCGCCGGCGGCCGTCAGTGTATGGCCATTGAGCGGAGCACATCCGCGCCGAGCGCCGAGTTTATAGCTTCTATAATATGGGTTTTCTGAAATTCGAGTTCCGATTTGAGAGCTGCCGAGTCGATATAGACGTGGAGCACTCCGTGGCTCACATATCGGCGCACGGTATGGCGGTTTATGCCCGGACCTACAATTTGCGGCCACATGTACGACGCACGGTGCTCGAGCACTTCCGAGCGCCCGGCCTGACGGTCGAGCACCATGTCGATAATCTGTCGGATGGTCTGAGGTTCGGTGCGTTGCATGCGTGTGTCAGCTTTGTAGCGGTGTGAATTCGCCGTCGGCAACCATCCACGAGCGGTGAGGATAGTCGATGCTCGCGATAATGGAGTCGAGATGGTCGCGGTTGGTGTCGGTAATGAAAATCTGTCCGAAACCGGAGTCGGATACCACACGGATGAGGCGTTCAACGCGCGTGGCGTCGAGTTTGTCGAATATGTCGTCGAGCAGCAGAAGCGGCTTGAAGCCTACGGCACGGCGCAGGAATTCGTATTGGGCCAGGCGCAGGGCGATGGTATAGGTCTTGCACTGGCCCTGCGATGCTGCGCGACGCACGGGCATCTGGCACAGCTGCAGGTCTATATCGTCGCGGTGCGGTCCGACCGAGGTATGGCCTACTGCCTCGTCGTGTCGGCGTGCGCTGTCGAGCAGGGCCTGAAGTGAGTCGGGCGCGTCGGCCAGATGGCTGCGGAGGGCGAGCGAGGGTGTCTCGCCGTCGGTGGCTATGCGCGAATAGATTTCGTTGAAAATGCCGGTAAGTTCCTCAACCCAGCGCATTCTGGCTCTGGTCAGATACTCGGCCGAACGGCTCAAGGCAAGCTCGACAGCCAGATACAGCGCATGGTCGACCACGTGGTCGCGCAGCATCTTGTTGCGCTGCTGAAGTGCTCTGCCGTAGCGTATCAGATGGTCGAGATATACCGGGTCGGTCTGCGAGATGACCATATCCATGAAGCGTCGGCGCTCCTCGCCGGTGCCGCTTATCAGCTCCTGGTCGGCAGGGGCAATCATTACAAGTGGAAACGCTCCGATATGCGCGCTCAGGCGCTCGTATTCCTTCCCCTTGCGCTTGAACGACTTGCGTTTCCCCGTCTGCATGCCGAGGGTAAGCTCTTCGTCGGTGCCCCTGCGCGTATACAGTCCCCGGAGCGTCGTGAAATCGGCGCCTCGGCGCGTCAGCGCGCTGTCGGCCATCCCCGAGAAGCTTTTGCAGAAACTCAGATAGTAGATTGCGTCGAGCAGATTGCTTTTTCCCATGCCGTTGTTGCCCAGCAGACAGTTGATTTTAGGAGAGAATTCCAGCCGGGCGTCGGCGATATTCTTAAAGTTGGTTATGGCGAGCGAGTTGAGAATCATTCCGGAATGATTAGCAGGTAATTACGGCCAGCAGAAACACCAGTGAGTACAGCAGCATGAGCATTGATGTGGCTCCGAGAAGAGGATTAAGCCCCTTCCCGGTGCGCCGGCAGAGCAGACGCCACAGGGCGAAGTGAAGAATCAGGAAGATGAGCGGAGCCAGTAGCCATTCGCGCCCTATTCGCGCCCATGTCGGAAGCATGAGCGTGATGGCCAGCAGTCCGTTGAAGAGGTAGAGCCTCCGGGACATTCGCGGACCGAAGCGCACTTCCAGAGTTAGTTTCCCGACGTTGCGGTCCTCGTCGATGTCGCGGTAGTTGTTGACCACAAGCACGTTGGCCCCTAAAAGCCCCATGGTGAGCGAAGCAAGCCATACCTCCTGGGTTATGCCGCCGCCCATGCAGTAGAAGGTGAGCGTAACCGGTGCTATCCCGAAAAATATGATTACGGCCGCTTCACCCCATCCGTGGCGCGAGAGCGGGTAAGGCCCCGTGGAGTACGCAAGCGCACCTGCCACTATTGCTATTCCGGCGAGTATGAGCCACCAGCCGCCCCAGAATATGAGCAGGCATCCCAGGGCTGCGGCCACTGCAAGCGTCCCGATTGCAGCCGCGAGCATGGCGCGGGGCGATATATCGCCTTCGGTGACGCCTCGGCGCGGTCCTACACGGCCCGGTTTATCCAGACCGTCGCGATAGTCGAAGTATTCGTTGGCGAAATTGGAGGCAATCTGGCATAAAATGGCGAATAAGAGGCAGATTAACCATGGCACCGGCTCGAAGGCGAACGAGCCCAGGCCGAGAGCGCCTGCCATCACTACGCCTGCCACAGATACGGGAAGCGTGCGCAGGCGCATTGCCTCAATCCAGCATGCCAGTGGCCCCCGGCGTCTGTGTGGTGTATGTATCTGATCGGATTTATCCATTGTTCGGAACGGGAGAGATGAAGATGTTTAGATGTATATACAACTATTTCAGCCGCAGCGAAATGAGGCCTGTGGCGTCGAAGCGGGGCAACGCCATTAGCTGTATGGGAGCCATGCGGGCGTAGGGGGAGCCGGAGCAGTCGCCGATGTCGGTGAGTCCGGTCGAGCGCAGGGCAGTCTCCACGGCTTCGAGAGCTTTTGCAGGTGTGTTATTGTCTTTGCTCAGGTGGCATAGGAACACGTTGCGGAGCGCCGGGGAATAGATTTCGGCCAGATAACGGGCTGTCACGGCATTGTCAAGGTGGCCGTTGTCCGAGCGGATGCGCGACTTCAGGTATTCGGGATACGGACCCGCGTCGAGCATCTCCGAGTCATAGTTGGCCTCAATCATCAGATAGTTGGCCTGACGCATGTAGTAGTCGACGCGTTCGGAAATGCATCCGAGGTCGGTCGCCACCACCAGATGGTGCCCCCCGTTGGATATGAAGAAGCCGGCGTTGTCTGTTCCGTCGTGCATCACCTCGAACGCCAGAACGGAGAAATTCCCGATTTTGAAGGGATGTTCCTTATAGATTGCCTGATGGTAATCCTTTATCCGGTTGGAGATCGCGTGGCGTCGCAGCAGACCGTTGAGGGTGCGCGGGGTGCAGTACACCTGCATGTGTCGGTATTTCCGCAGGATGGTGTAGGCGAAGCGCACATGGTCGCTGTGGTCGTGGGTCAGCACGATTCCCTTCACGCTGCGCATGTCGATGGCGTTGCGTTTCAGTTCGGCGGTAATCTTATCCAGCTCCACTCCGGCGTCGATCAGAAATCCGGAAGTGTCGTCGCCGATATAGGCGCAGTTGCCCGAGCTTCCGGATCCGAACGAAATGAATTTCAGTCGGTCGATGCCGGGCAGGTCCTCCAGCGGCGAGAATGTGTCGTCGCTGTCGAAGAGGGTTTCCCTTTCTTTTGCGGTGCGGCGGCCTTCCTTCTCGATGGCGGGATGCACGGGAAAGTCGTCGGCCTCGGGAAAGAACGTCCCGTCGAGGTCGTCGAAGAGCCCGGGGATGCCGGGCTGCATGTTCGTGCGTTTCTTGTAGCGTGCCATGAGCAGGATTCTGTGGGTTGTGATATAGGGGAGAGCTGGGTTTCAGTCAGCTGAACAGAAGGAATATGGTGGGAATTTTATCGTAGTTGTAGGTGGCGCGGGCCCACTGGCGCAGAGGGCGCGTAGTGATGTTTTCGTTGGGCCCCGTGATGTCCGATGCCACGCAGAGCAGCATATCGGGGGGTAGCGTGGCCGCCAGTTCGGCTATCAGGCGGTTGTTGCGGTATGGGGTCTCGATAAAGATCTGGGTCTGCCGCTCGCGCTGGATGCGGCGTTCCATCTCCTTGAGGCGTCCGGCCCGGCGTTGGGGTTCGATGGGGAGATAACCGTTGAAGGCGAAGCTCTGGCCGTTGAATCCGGAGGCCATAAGGGCCATGAGGATGCTCGAAGGGCCAACGAGCGGCACAACTTTCAGCCCCCGGCGCTGCGCTACCGCCACGGCGTCGGCTCCCGGGTCGGCCACGGCAGGACATCCGGCCTCGGAAATCACGCCCATCGGAATACCGCGTTCGAGCGGTTCGAGCATAGCCGCTACTGCGGTGCGGTCGGTATGCTCGTCGAGCACGGTGAACGTTAGTGCGGATATGTCGGTCGATGGGTCGACTTTCTTAAGAAATCTCCGGGCAGAGCGCACGTTTTCCACGATAAAGTGGCGCAGTCCGGCTATGATTCGCCTGTTCCCCTCGGGAAGCACGTCGGAGAGCGCCGACGCTGGGCTGAGCTGTACCGGTATGAGATACAGCGCCGCTTCGGGAGCGACGGCCGGTGCGACGGCGTCCGTATCGTTAGTATGCGATTCGTGGGTCATGCTTCAGGTTTATGAATGCTCAGGCCTCGGCTGGCGTGGCTTCGGCTTTCTTTGGCTCGGGTTTCTGATGTTCGGGAAGGGCATTGTAGGCCTCGAGGGCATGGCGGAGCACTTCCATGGCTTTTCCGAGGTCCTGCTTGTTGAGCACGTAGGCCATACGCACTTCGTCGCGTCCCATGCCCGGAGTGGTATAGAAGCCGGAGGCCGGCGCCATGAAGATGGTCTGCCCTTCCCATGAGAAGTCGCGCAGACACCATTCGCAGAAGCGGTCGGCGTCGTCGACCGGGAGGCGGACCACAGTGTAGAAGGCGCCCATGGGGATGGGGGTATAACAGCCCGGAATGCGGTTCAGGCGGTCGATCAGGAATTTACGGCGCTCCACATATTCGTTGTATGTGGCAAGCATATATTCCTTCGAGGTGTCGATTGAGGCCTCGGCCACAATCTGACCTAACAGGGGAGGGCTGAGGCGAGCCTGACAGAATTTCATCACGTTCTTTTTCAGCTCCTTGTGCTTGGTGATGAGGGCACCCACGCGGATGCCGCACTCGTTGTAGCGTTTCGATACTGAATCTATGAGCACCACTTTTTCCTCGATGCCGGGAAGATGGAAGGCGGAGATGTAGGGAGCGCCGGTGTAGCAGAATTCGCGGTATACCTCGTCGGAGAAGAGGAAGAGATCGTGCTTGAGCACAAGGTCGCGTATCTGCAACATCTCTTTCATGGTGTAGAGATAGCCCGTGGGGTTGTTGGGGTTGCAGATCAGGATGCCTTTGGTGCGCGGAGTGATGAGTTCTTCGAATTTCTCGACGGGCGGAAGCTCGAAGCCGTTTTCGATGCTCGAGGGGATGGTCACGATTTTCGCTCCGGCCGAGATGGCAAAAGCCATGTAGTTGGCGTAGGCCGGTTCGGGCACGATTATCTCGTCGCCGGGATCGAGGCATGCCATAAAGGCGAAGAGCACGGCCTCGGAGCCCCCGGCCGTCACGATGATGTCGTCGACCTCGACGTCGATGTTGAAGCGGTGGTAGTATTCGCGGAGCTTTTCGCGCAGCGAATGCAGCCCCTCCGAAGGACTGTATTCCAGCACTGTGCGGTCAATCTTTTTTAATGCGTCGAGTCCCTCCTGAGGTGTGGGCAGGTCAGGCTGCCCGATGTTCAGGCGGTAAACTTTCAGACCGCGGTCTACGGCGTCCTGATACAGGGGACCGAGCCGGCGGATAGGCGATGCGGGCATTATTTCGCCGCGTTGCGATACTTTAGGCATAGTTGGGGTTGGATTGAGAGGTTTATATCTTTTGGGTTTTCCGGGCCGGGTCGCATGTGAGCCCCACTCCGAGTTTCTTGAAAATTTTGTGGTCTACCTCGCCGAGCATCACCGTGGAGTGCATCTGGCAGCCGCGCAGGGCCGGAAGCTGCTCCAGGGCGCGGCGGCAGTTGTCGTCGTGAGGGCTGAGCACCGAAAGGGCCACGAGCACCTCGTCGGTGTGCAGCCGCGGGTTGTTGGAGCGCAGATAGCTCGTTTTGGTATGCTGTATCGGCTCGATCATGTGCTGGGGAATCAGCTTGACCTGGTGGTCGATTCCGGCGAGGTGTTTCACGGCGTTGAGAATCAGGGCTGCGCTGGGTCCGAGCAGGGCGCTGGTTTCTGCGGTGATGATGGTGCCGTCGGGCAGTTCGATTGCCGAGGCCGGCACTCCGCTGCGGTCCGCGCGCTCGCGTGCGGCGGCTATGGGGCGACGGTAGCCCAGGTCAATCTTCGCCTGCTTGAGCAGCAGCGACGTCTTGCTTACCTCGGCCTCGTTGCCTTCGCCCTGGGCCATGCGGTTCAGGGCTGTGAAGTAGCGGCGGATTATCTCCTGGCGCGAGGCGTCGCAGCATACGTCGTCGTCGCTTATGCAGAAGCCTACCATGTTCACGCCCATGTCGGTGGGCGATTTATATGGATTCTCGCCGTAGATTCCCTCGAAGAGGGCGTTTAGCACCGGGAATATCTCTATGTCGCGATTATAGTTGATGGCAGTCTTGCCGTAGGCCTCCAGGTGGAAGGGGTCGATCATGTTTACGTCGTTGAGGTCGGCCGTAGCAGCCTCGTAGGCGATGTTGACCGGATGCTTCAGCGGCAGGCTCCAGACCGGGAAGGTCTCGAACTTGGCGTAGCCGGCCTCGATGCCGCGCTTGTGCTCGTTGTAGAGCTGGCTGAGGCATACTGCCATCTTGCCGCTTCCGGGGCCGGGGGCCGTGACGATTACAAGCGGTCGCGTGGTCTCGATGTAGTCGTTGCGGCCGAACCCCTCGTCGGAGTCGATGAGATCCACGTTGGTGGGGTAGCCCTCGATGGTATAGTGGCAGTAGGTGGTCACTCCCATACGCTCCAGGCGTTGGCGGAAGGCGTCGGCGCTGCTCTGGCCGTTGTAGTGGGTTATCACCACCGAGTTTACCATGAATCCGCGGCCGATGAAGGCCTCGCGCAGACGGAGCACGTCCATATCGTAGGTTATGCCCAGATCCTGACGTACCTTGTTTTTCTCGATGTCGCGTGCGGAAATCACGATGACTATCTCGGCCTTGTCGGCCAGCTGCCCGAGCATGCGCAGCTTGCTGTCAGGCTGGAAGCCCGGAAGCACGCGGCTGGCGTGGTAGTCGTCGAAAAGCTTGCCGCCCAGTTCCAGATAGAGCTTGTTGCCGAACTTGGCGATGCGCTCGCGTATGTGTTCCGACTGGATGCGGAGGTATTTGTCGTTGTCGAATCCTGTTTTCATTCTTACTTTTGTCCGGATAACGATGAGATGCCACTCATCGCCCTTTTATCGCTTTGGCATGCAGGGAATGGCGCGGATATGGGAGGTCATCGTTTCTGCAAAGATACTAAGAATTCGCGAGATTACGGCATAGATCGGGGAATAAAGCAATGTGTTGAGAGCTAGGAGAGATCAGCGTTGTTCGTCTTAGTGGTGCTTTTGACGAGAAATTCGGTTTTTGGAAGGGTTAAGCGAATGAATCGCTACCTATCCGTTGCCTTTTTTCTGGCCGGAAGCCCAGTCCTAAAGAGTGATTTACCGCTGGATTATTATCCCTGTCTAATGCCGCAGAACTTGTTTATCGGGTATTCTTGCGACTGCAAATTTAGCAATATTTCTTCGCAATATGAAGAAATATAGGCTCCTGGATGGCATCTGTGATTCCTATTCGTGGTTCCGCTGTATTTTGCTTACCTGCAAATAACTCTATATCAGTTAATTTTGCAAACAAAGAATAGAGCTATGAAACAGAGCGGATTAAAGGTTTCGTTCTACCTTAAAAAGAGCGAGATGTCGGAAGACGGTCTATGCCCGGTGATGGGACGCATAAATATCGGTAGATACTCAGAGGCGGCCTTCAGTGCGAAGCTCTCGGCATCGCCGAAGGCGTGGATGCTCGGCCGTGCAACCGGCAAGAGCTCGGCCTCGCGTGAAATCAACCGTCAGCTTGACGAAATCAGAGCCGGTTGCCTTTCCTTGTATCAGGAGCTGTCTTCTGTTCGTATGAATGTAACCGCTGACGATGTAAAGTGCCTGATACAGGGGATGGCATTTGGGCAGGAAACGCTGATGGGGTATTTCAGCACGTTCATAGAGACCTTCGCGAAACGTGTGGGAGTCAACCGGACACATGCCACACTTAAGTCCTACCGCTATACATACAAGTGTCTGACGGAATTTTTGGAAAAGGAATACAAGCTATCGGACATCCCGTTTACGGCAATCGATCGTTCATTTATAGACAAATATGATGTCTATCTGCGAACAAAGCGACGGCTTGCCATCGCGACTGTGAGATTCCATACAACACGGCTGAAAATGATAGTATCAGAGGCAATCACAGACGGCATCATCACCGCCGATCCGTTTGCCGGATACGAGGCGGAGAAGCCTCGGCGTGAGCAGAAGTTCCTTACGTCGGAAGAACTTTACCGGCTGATGACGACCCCGCTCCATGACAGCCGACTGTACCATGTCCGCGACCTGTTCCTGTTCTCATGCTATACCGGTATTCCCTACGGCGACATATGTCTTTTGACGGAAGATAATCTTGAAATGGCAGAGGACGGTATCGTATGGATCAAATCCTCGCGCAAAAAGACGAAGATGGAATATGAGATACCATTGCTTGAGTTGCCGCTGAGGATAATCGAGAAATACCGTGGTATGGCACCCGAAGGCAAACTGCTTCCGATGTATTGCAATTCCACCTTAAACGCGTATCTAAAAAGGATTGCCAAAATCTGTGGTATTGAACGCAGACTAGTCTATCATTGCGCCCGTCATACTTACGCTACCGAAATCACCCTGGCGCATGGAGTACCGTTGGAAACCGTCAGCCGGATGCTGGGCCATAACCGGATTACCACGACGCAGATTTACGCGAAAGTGACTGATGACAAAATAAGTACCGACACACAGAATCTTGACAGCCGGATAGCGTCACGCTTCACTGTATCAATTTAATAATTCTTAATCCGCATTATTATGAAAAAAGATAAAGACAACAGTATACCAAGACGGCGCAGTACATTTGCCGTACTCTTCTATATCAACCGGACAAAAGTCCGTAAGGACGGGACGTGTCAGCTACTCTGCAAAGTCAGCATAGATGCCGAATGGGAGCAGATAGGCACGAAAGTGTCTGTGAATCCAGATATCTGGAATCCTGAAAAGGGTCGTGCCGATGGGCGCAGTGGCAATGCCGTCACCGTGAACCGCGCCATAGACTCGTTGACAGCGCAGATAACCGAACATTATGAGGAAATAAAGCGCAGCCTCGGATTCGTAACGGCCGAACTTGTGAAAAACGCCATGAAGGGTATCGGTCGTAAGCCGTCGACTTTGTTGGCTCTTTTCCGGGAGCATAACGAGGAGTTTCACAAACGTGTGGGCGTTGACCGCACAAAGGAATCATACGAGAGTTATCTCAACTCCTACCGTCACTTGTCAGCATTTGTGTCCAGGAAGCGGGATATGGAGGATGTTCCGCTCCGCTCTCTTGATAAATCTTTTTATGATGATTTCGAAATGTTCCTTTGCTCAGACCGTGGGCTTAAGCCGAAATCGGTACACGAGCATCTTTACCGCCTTAAGAAAATGACTATGCGTGCCGTCAGTCAGGGAACGCTCCGCCGTGACCCTTATGCAAGGCTGCATCCCCCGTTGCCACGGTGCAAGAGCCGTCATATGAAGTTTGAGGACCTGAAACTGCTCATGGAAAAGCAGATTGACGCCCCGAATCTTCAGAGGGTACGCGACTGGTTCATCTTCTCCACCTTTACAGGACTTGCATATGCGGATCTTAAACGCTTGTCAGAGGCTGACATATCACAGGCTCCTGACGGCACATGGTGGATACATGTCAACAGGCAAAAAACAGGCAGCCGCTCGGCAATACGCCTGCTTGAAATCCCCATGCGAATCATGGAGAAATACAGGAAAGAGAGGAAGGACGGCAAAATTTTCAACTTGTATTGCAGACACCACTTGATAAAGCTTACCCGACAGTTAGGCGAAAAATACGGTTTCCATCTAACCTTTCACAAGGCGAGGCATAATTTCGGAACTCATATTACGCTGTCTATGGGTGTGCCCATTGAGACTGTCAGCCGCATGATGGGACACAAGAGTATTACCACAACTCAGATATACGCCCATGTGACTGACCGCAAGGTAGATGAGGACATGAAGCGTCTGCGTATGCAGGCTCCCGGATCTGAAATCACCCTGATTGACGAAAGCATGGATGAGGAAATGGAAAAGAGAAAGAAATACAATTTCAGAAACAAGACAAGAAACGGTCTGTAATCGCAGACCGCTCCCGTCTGTACATGATAGTAGCGCATATTGTAGAACCAGAGGCTTTTATAGCCACTTCTGTTCCTCCATACATTTACGGTGCGCCTTTTCAAGAAGACCCTGTATTTCGGATTCCCGGTACAGGGCCTTTCCCTGTACTATGTAGTAAGGGATAAGACGCCCGGTACGGTATTCCTGCAAAGTGCGTCGGCTCACTTTCAGCAGACGCGACAACTCCTCGTCTGTGAGAAACCTATCACCCTTGAACATGGGACGCGCGACCGATTTCAGTTGTCCGAGGGATTGCCCGATATTTCCGAGGCGGCGTAGCAGGTCTGCGATACGCGGGTCGTTTTTGTCGATAAAATAATGGCTCATAAGTGTGATGTGTTGGGGTGATACGATGACTGGAGAAGGTTCTCGATATCTTCGGGCCTGTAGAAAAGCTTATTCCTTATGCGGCTGAACGGCAGGATGCCCTTGTCGCGGTAAGTCTGCAACGTACGTTTTGATATTCCGAGAATGTTGCATACATCCTCGTTGTCGAGCCATTTTTTAAGACCGATGTCTTCATGCTTCCGGCTCAGCAATTCTGATGTTTCCTCGATTTCCCTGATTCTGGAGAACAGGGTGTCGAAAGTTCTGATGTCCATGCTTATTATTTCCATAATTTTACGGATTCCAAATTTTACAGTATGTTTTAGCTGCTCATAGCTGGTAGCGACTTCCCTTTTATCTGGAGGAATTCCTGTATCTCGGATGCCTTGTAGTATGTGCGCCCGTCTATCATGTAGTAGCGGATGAGTTTTTTCTGACGGTATCTCGCAAGGGTGCGCTTGGTGACACCGAGCAGCCGGCACAGGTCGTAATTGTCGAGCAATGTATCTCCGTCCAGACAATCCTTGAGACGGTTCATGCGCTCGAATGCACGCTCTAATTTCTCAAAGCGTTCCATAAGTGCTGAAAACATCCTGTGCACTGTTTCGTGATGTAGCATAACTGGTTCTTTTTAGTGAAACTGAATGGTCTGTTTGCACCGTTTTGCGCAATCGGTTATACTACAGATATTGGCTAATGCCGTGCCATAGGCGCCAAAAGACATGACAAGACACCGGTATTCATCAGAATATCAGCGAAATAAAAACATCAAACTGTAAAAGAATGGAAATCAGAGGTCTTGCATTTTGCAATACTTTCTGGAGGAATGCAATGGTCTATCGCACTTTGCGCCGGTAGATATTGCGGCAGATACCGTTTTTAAAACGGGTCGATTTGCATAATATCCACCCTGACCGTCCACAGTTTTGAAATATCCTGGTCCCTGTTTCCGCAATTTCGGGCAGGATATGGACTACCAGTTCGTCTATGATGTTGTAACGGAACAGTCTGGCCATAAGTTCCATCCCGTTCAAATCCGATACTTTTGCGGTGTATATACACGATCTGTCAGTGCTGTCCTTGTCACACACAAGGTCAAGAACCGGATAATCCGCTTCAAGCGTGTAAGTACCTCGTTTGAGCCAGTAACGAAAACCTTTGGCATCAGTCATCAACCAACACATCAAAGGACTGCCGCCATTTGGGAGGAAGCCGTCGATTGTCATTGCCGTTATGATGCGTACCGTTGCCATGTCGTTTCATTTTCTATTGTGCAGCAAAAGAAAAGCGCGGTGAATACGCTTTCAGACAGTGGCTCTGGTAAGCCAGTAAAGAGAAACGTAACACCACGCTATGACAAGGCATAGCATAAGCATTACGCAACAGTGCTCTTTACTTCAATTTACCAGATTTCTGTCTGAGACTCTTGCGAACTTATGTATGTAAAAGTAGGCATATCGCAATACACCTACCAGTATTTTTCTATTTCACGCCCCAAAGTTACAAAAAAATCAGCAAGAAAGGCTGTCTGTCAGGGCATAAATGTTACGTTATCCCGTATTTATTCATTTTGCGATATAATGTCGTTGGATTGATGTTCAGCATTTTTGCCGCTTTGGTCTTGTTGCCGTTACATGATTCTAAAGTACGGATTATCAGTCGCTTTTCGGCTTCGTCATCTTTGATTGGACGCAAATTGTAATTGTCCTTTACAGCATTGTCATTTGAGAATGCTTTTATATTTAAGTCCGAGGCTGCGATAAACGGAATTTTTGAGATGAGAACGGCCCGACGTACCCGATTCTGAAGCTCGCGGATGTTGCCGCTCCATGAATGCCCCAGCATAAGCCGCTCTGCATCTGTACTGAATCCGGATGTGTTCTTATGGAGTTCATCCGAAAATTTCTTGCGAAAGAATTCGGCCAACGGTAGAATATCTTCGGGACATTCTGCTAAAGATGGCTGGAGTATTTCGAACTCGCAAATCCGGTGATAGAGATCCTCGCGGAAACGCCCGTCGACTATAGCTTTTTCCATATCCTCGTTGGTTGCTGCAACAATCCGGACATCGGCCCGTCGCTCACTATTTCCTCCGACTGGCATATAAGTATTCTCCTGTAATACCCTCAATAATGATGACTGCGTGTTATAAGGAAGCGTACCGATCTCATCAAGGAACAGCGTACCGCCTTTCGCCGCGTCAAAATACCCTTTCCGGTCTGAATCCGCTCCAGTGAAAGCCCCCTTGATATGGCCGAAAAACATGGATGCTGTCAATTCCGGAGGGATAGCACCGCAATTCACTGCGACAAACGGCTCGTTTTTCCTGTGACTATTGAAATGAATGGTACGCGCGATGGACTCTTTGCCGGTACCGTTGGCTCCGATAATCAAGACTGATATGTCGGCTGGAGCCACAAGTTCTGCCAAATGTAATGCCTCACGTGCTTTCGCACTGTTGCGCCTGAAAAGCCGTTCAAGTGAATGCTGAATAGTTACAACAGGATGTACCAGCTCTTTGACTATTTCGAAAAGTCTCTCACTGTGTACCGGCTTGGGAAGATAATCTTTCGCCCCCATCTTAATAGCTTTAACGGCATCAGTGTATGAGGCATATTCCGTCATAATAACAACTGGAATTCCTGGTTTCTCTTTCTTAAGCCATGCAAGCAGTGACAGACCATCACCTTCGGGAAGGCGTACGTCAGAAAGTATCAGGTCAAAATCTATCTTGCGTATATACTTACGTGCCACGACTGCATCAATTGCTGTTGTAACATCATATCCCTCACGTGTAAGCCAGTCCTTCTGCATCTGCGAAAGGGTCACATTGTCTTCAACTATTAATATCCTGCTCTTCATCCTTAATTTTTTCCAGTTCTTCGGTTATATTCTCAATCAGATTTTCCATTGCTGAAATGACATTTGCCACAAGATATTTAATATCAGTCGCAGTAACATTTCGAGTTTTGACTGCATTTCTTAATGGATACAGCCGGTTTTGAATTCCAAGCATTTCCCAAACCGGCATAATTCTGTGAATCACAGACGAAATACCATTCAAATCATTCTTCTCCAAGTTCCTTTTCAGTTCCTCAATGTCGCCGATTATTGATTCCGCAAGACTTTGTAGGATTATAGATTTGTCGGTTACATTGAAAATCAGGGGTGCAAAAGCTATCCGACTCTCACTTAACGGCAGCGGTTTTGCCATTATTATTGATATTCGTTCAAGCAATTCTTGCATGGAGAATGGTTTGAAAATACAACCGGAGAACCCTCGTTGAATTAGCGGTCGACTCTCGTCATCGTCTCTGGCTGTCATAGCCACCACAGGGATTTTCTTTGAATTACCGATATTGGACTTACGCAACAATTCAAGTAGTTCAACCCCATTGGTACCGGGCATATTTATGTCTGTGAGCAGTATGTCGTAATCAAGTTTACGCATTGCTTTTACAACATCTGAAGCTGTGGCACATACAGTGCATGAAACCGCATTGCGCTCAAGCATCTCTCTTATGATATCACATTGGAGTGGATCGTCATCAATGACGATTACATTATGCGGTAGACGCAAGACACTGGCTGGTTTTGTCTCCAGAGTATCGGTAGATTCCATATTATTCGTCAACTCAAGTGGAATGGTTATATGGAAAGTTGTGCCTTTACCCACCGTGCTCATTACATCAATCGTACCGCCGAGCATGGCTACCAATCCTTTGGTAATGGAAAGTCCCAGTCCGAATCCTTCGACATGCTCCACGTTGTCTGCACGCTCAAATGGTTTGAAAATACGTTTTACAGTTTCTTCAGACATCCCGATGCCCGTATCATTGATATCCATTACCAATCTACAATCTTCGTACAAAGCAACGATTCCCACTGAACCAGATTGTGTGAACTTTACGGCATTCGAAAGCAAATTGTCGGCAATCTGTTCTATCTTGTCCTCATCCCCAATTACTGTAACGTTGACATTTTTGTAATCGTGCTTGAACAGCAGTCCCTTGTCATTGATTATCTGTGCCGCACCAATAGCAATCCTATCAAGCATAATATTTAATCTGAACGGAACGTTGTTAGGGATCTCCTTTGCTTCGTTAAGCCGATAGACATCCAGCAAATTGTTGAGCAGGTGAACCACATGACGGCAAAGATCCCTTGCATTATTTAAATAACTGTCGCGTTTCTTTTTATCTCGGGTAGAGATAGCAAGTTCGGCACTACCGCTTATTACGTTAAGCGGTCCGCGTATATCATGGGATATGGTAAGTATTATCTTCTTGCGCATTTCAAGCAACAGTTCGTTTTGTCTTATACTTTCTTCAAGTTGTTTCTTTACACGTTTCTGATATCGGATATCACGTAATATAATTAAATAAGAAAGAATTAGTAAAACAATTAATGCTAAAGAAAGCCCACCAATCTGTTGATACGATTGGTGGCGCATAAAAGTGATATTGTTTTCGCGGTCGCGAATATTCTTACGAGCTCTGTTGTCAAGTTGCTGCATGATCAAATTGAGTTGTGCATTCAACTTCCTGTTTCGTTCAATAAGGCTATCTGTCAATTCTTGCAATCGACGTGTACGATTTGTATGCTGAAATACTGTGTTTATATGTTGTTTTTGCAACCTTAATGTAGCTGCTTTTGGCTGAATCTCTTCTTTTTTCCCGAAAAGGCCTAGAAACCCTTTTCGTTTCGGCTTTTTTGATGCTTCCTGTGTGCTTTGCAATCTTATATACGGAATATCTCTAACAATTTCATCATTAGCTTTTTGTTGAATCTCAAGAATCTGAGAGATCTTCAATAATCCATTGACTTTATCCTTAAGTAATCTTCTTAAGCTGTCAATTTGTATAGTAGGATAAGTTGTATTGAAATAATGCAATACACTGTCTAAAGATTTATGTTTTTGAATATATTCACTCCGATCTGTTTCTCCCCATTTAAATAATCCTTCTCCAGCAAGAGAGAATTCAGAAAAAGCTATGTTGAAATCAATGATATCTTCTTGCATTTTATTAGTTTCCCTATTTTGTTGTTCTAATGTATCTAATTTTATCCATTCATAATAATAGGCATAACCGATTAAACCGATACAACAAAAAATCAGTAAATAACCAATAGTCACAAGGCCTGGAAAGTGTTTCATAAACAGCACGAATTTACAGATGGTTTATTTGTTGGTTTTCAATTCCATAATAGATTAACACCTTTTTAAGTTTCAATACCTATTTATTTGTTAAAATTTATCACGTGATATCTACATCAACACCATCTAAATCAAATGTATACAAGAAATGCCATATACTTATAATCCCAGTATATCGTATTCTTAATGAATGGCATTAAACGTATGAATGTTATTCTATATCTAATTATAGTGTGCGATTAATAAAGCGGGAATGGTGAATACCAAGCACCATTCCCGCATCTTTGAACTATTAGCGCAACTTAATCGCGCTGAAACAATCTATTTTACCTATTCTTACCTAATTTTATTTAATCACAATTTTCTTAGTTGTACCGTTAGAGTAGCGTACGATGTAAAAACCTGATGACGGATTCCTTACTTCGATACCTTGGATATTGTAGTATGCTACAGGAATAGCATCATCTTCTTCAGGAGTAATGACTATTTCATCTATACCCGACATTTCAGAAGGAAGACCGGTTCCGGAAACTGCCAGAATATTGGCAACATACCACTTGTCTGATTCGATTTTAATTGCTTTCAGTTTCTTTGTGTTATTCACATCGAAAGAATAAGTTTTCTCTCTAAGGAAGTGATCATTATCATCAATTTTGTCTTCAGTTGTCTGATAACGGTCTGTTTTTCCGCTGAATACCACGCCGAAAGTTTTGCCGATAGCATAATCGTCTGTACGATCCCATCTGCTCAAACTGTAATATTTCTCCTCTCCTTCACTATCATCTTCAAAGATAGGAGTTACATTGATGGCAGCTTGATAATCGTCGCCTGAGAACGCCAGCAAGTGGAATTTCTGGCAAAGTACGGGAGTTTTTAATGTCAATATGGCAACATCGTAACGCTCACGTAGGGTGACCGAGTTCTTCTGTTCATAGGGCTGGAGTTGATATTTAAGACCACTTACTGAATGAACCATGCGGTCGTCACCGGCAATAGCACCTTTTTCTTGCACTGCGGGAGTGTAGAGACTCCAGTAATTATCACTGTCGACCTGACCGGTTACATAAGACTTTGAGGGGAGACCCTCGGCAATAACATCGTCAGTCCAGCCTGTAACTTCAAGCGGAACGCATACAGGTACTGCACTCTCAACCTGCTCATAGGCCTCGACTTCGGCGAGAGAAGGATAGAAGAAAGGATTGAGGTTGCAAATTATAGCCAGATATTTGGCATCCTGATACTCGGGGAAGATGAATTCGAGTTCGCTAATATCGCTGAGGTTTTCGAACGTTTTAACACGTGTCATCTTATCCAGCGAGTTGCCAACAGCAATAGAAATGGTATTGTTTATATTACCCTCGTTACCGTTGTCATTTTCGCCACGGTTATTCTCGGGGATATATACTTTGACCTTTGAAAGATGCCATATTTCGGGAGCCTCGAATATAGCCCAGAAGTCATCGGTGTGGCTTGACGGGTTTTCTATGCTTTCGCAGGCCTCTTTAACTGTATTTCCGTCGGAAAGAGTCGACACGGTTGTCTCATCGAAAGCTGCAGTCGTGGAATAGTCTTCCTTGTAGTGGCGCAATTTTGCGTCAAGTCCTGCAAGGATGTTAGGACGGCTTTCATTGTCGATATACACTTTTACTCCGGCTTCCTTATAGGCTGCACCGTTGGAAACAGTGATAAGAATATCGGATTCTCCCATGAGTTCGCCGCCGGTAACGGGAATTACAAACTTATGAGCCTGCATATCCTCGGTAATGTCACCGATTTCCACATTGTCGCCACCAATGACATTGCAAGTGAAAGAGGGATCGCGGTCATCACCGTTGAGGCTGTAATTGACTTCGATATATTTTGTATCGCCTGAATTGACTTTAATCTCAGCGGGATTAACATCAATTGTCATCTTTACGTTGTCGATACCGTAAGCCTCGAATTCCCAAACACGCAGCGTGCCACTGACAGAGGGAGAGAAGCGGATATAACGTCCCATTGTGGGAACAATATAATCTTCCTTAATATTTACGGAACTCTTGTCCTTTTCGTCCACAACCTTTGTCCAGTTCTTACAATCCGCTGAAACTTCAATAGTATAGTTGCGGATATTTTCATTGTTCTCAGGACCGGACTTACAGTCGTAGATCTTAAAGCCATAGATACGATATAGGCTCTGGCAGTCGATTATTACCCAGTTGTCGGGCGATACATTACACCACTTCTGAGAAGTGCTGCTTGGGTTAGTAATACCATCGATAAGATTTTCAGGGGTTTCTTTTGAATTGGTACAACCGCTGTAGCTATAGATTTTTTTATGGAGAGCGATGTTGTGCAGACTGCTGTAGTCATTGTTGCTAACCACATCAATCGCGTCGAAAGCGGTAGATGACGTACCGAGTGAATTGGTCGACTCTACGGTAACTTTCTGAGTACCTTCGGCGAGGGCTTTGACAGTAATAACATTATCGGTAAGAGCACCGTCAACAAGCTCGAGTGTTTCGGGAAGGATCCAGTTCCAGGCTGTGGGAGAACCGGTTCCGAAGGCTGTAATAGTAACGGTCTCGCCAACTTTCACACAGCTCTTGCTGAGCTTAAGGCTTACGATCGGAGCTCCGGGTTTGGGATATTCGGCAGATGCGCTCAAGGGAGTCTGCTGTGCCATATCCTTGGTCACAGGAACAACTTCAACCTTCACTGCATCCTCGCTGCTTTCGCGTGTCAGCGCAGGAATATAGAAAGCTTCATCGCGTGTCTGTCCAATTAATTTACGACCTGAAGCCGTTGTGATATAAATGTCGAAATGGTCAAAATCATCGTTCCAGTCGAAATCCCATGTCACACGGATATCGCCGCCGTTTTCATCAAGGCGATGTGAAAGCTGCAGGTTGTCTACTGCGATAGTCGCGGGGGTATATGAACCGGGAAGAATTGCCAGCTGACCGAGATTCATATTGAATGATCCTGAACCGATGAGATTCAGAGCCACCATATATATTGTTTTGCCTTTTAAAGATGAAAGGTCATATTCGGCTACAGTCCATCCGTTTTTCTTAGAGGTGTTAGCTGCTGAAAGAGTAATATCGGGCGTGACTGAAGATGCGGTAGAGAGCTTAAGCTCGGGAGCCTCGGCACCTTTGAACACGACGCGTACAATACCGCCGTTCTCAACGGGAATCATTGTCTTGTAAAGGCGCATAAGGGCTTTGCCACTGAGATTGCCGGAAATCTTGAACGATGAACCATGATTGTAGGCGTCGTCCCAGTCAATAGAGACTTTGAGGTTGCCTCTGTTTTCAATCCACCAGCGCCATGTGGGAAGCACACTCTGAACACCGCTGTGATACCAGTCCTGCGTTCCCTGTTTCTCGCCATTGACAAAGCGATGCTTGCCAACGCCCACACACATGTTGCTCACGAAGGGCATAGATGTGATTGCCGAGCGTTCGAGGACAGCACCTGAAATGCCGGTCCAGCTGCTGTTACCGCCTGTAGAGGGGTCGCCGGCAGTGTTTACCCAAGCCTGCTCTTCATTCTCGAATGTCTGTTTGATGGCTGCGTAAGCTTTTTCACCGTTGTCATCGGGTGTTCCGAGAAGATTGCGGACGTTGTCTTTCCAAGAGCGCTCTTCCGGGCAGAAGAGGGCGAGCGAGCCTACATGTCCACCGGCAGGGAACGCTATGTCAAGCGAATTCTGATAACCTGTGAGACCTGAACGTACACACTGTACACCGGCATAAATTTTGCTGAAAGTTTCTGCCTCGGTGCAATTTAAGTCTTTGGCAAATCTGCGGTAATCACCCTCAGATCGGTATTCAAGGAACATCGAGGTGTTCTTATGCGATTTAAGGATGGAAGCGTCGATAACACCAAGGGCGTTATAGTACATAATTTCCATCTGTGTGTCTCCGGCGGCATCGGCATACGAGTTGAATTCTTTGATAAATTCAGCCCAAGTAGAGCTTTTCACGCCGGAACCACTGGTTTCCTGATTGATGAACCAACCATCAAATCCAAGGTATTTGGCAATCTCGTAAAGTTTTTTTGCATAAGGATATTTGCCATCCTCTTTGACTACGATTTCCTGTACCCATTCGGGGTCTCCTCCGAAATCTTTTGGCGGGAAGAAAATCTGCCCCAGTATTTTCACACCTGCCTGATGGGCGGCATCTATAGAGCCTGCGGGGGGAGGAATGATAATACCTTCTGATGCAGAACCGGCCCAATAGACGAGTTTGTCCATATATTGCCAGTAGGTAGGCTGATAGCCGATGAAATTGTCAGCTCCCTGCGAGGGGCTGAGCGAACACATGTTGAAAAGGATTGTAGCGTTGCAGATCTGACCTTCGTAGTGCTGAGAATTATTAGCCTTCATCAGCTCAGGTTCTTGGAAACGCTTTGCAAGAGGTACACGTGAACGATTGAATTTTGCTACAGGGTCATTCTCCGGCGACCAGCTCTTGATATCGCGTGGATGCCAGCAACCGCCATAAGGCTGTTGTGCACTCAGACCCAGGCTTGTGGCTGCTGCCAGCAAAGCCGAAATAAGGTAAAGCCTGAATTTCATAAATGGTATAATATTGGTTAATTATGATTTAAAATCATTTTGCTATTTAGAGAAACACGTATAGCGAAATAAATACTTACGCATATTTAAAAAAAAGAACCGATGTCCTAAATGTTGGACACCGGCTCCTTCTTACTTATAAATAGTGCTTATCTCATGAAAATCATTTGATAATGACCTTTCGTGTGCTGCCGTCGGAATAACGGACAATGTACAGACCTGATGCCGGATTCTTGACTTCAATGCCCTGAATATTGTAAACAGCCTCGATTGTCTTGTCACCATCAGATTCAATGGAGTCTATTCCGGATGTTTTCTCTTCCTTGGCAAGAGCAAGAATTGTAGGATATGTACGGTTTGTGCTGTGCTGGAAGCCAACCTTCTGGAATTTCTTAGTAGCATCCAGATTAATAGTGAATTCGAAAAGACGGAAATTGTTTTGGCCGTCGAAATCATCTACATCATAGCTCCAGCTGCTGTTGCTCGCAAATATACGGTCGAAACCGTGGAGGGCAGTGCCTGTAGCATCACCGTACCAGTCCTGAATTGTAATAGTCTGAGGCTCGTCGGTGCTACCGTCTTCATATCCAACTGTAACTTCTACATCACAATCGCCGTTAGCTGAGATTGCAAGGATGTGGAGTCGTTCACATAAGCTGGGGTTAACTGCTGTAAGCTCTGCAGGATCGTCGTATGCGTCAAGACGAAGCGCATTGGGAGCATCGTAAGGTTCAAGTGTGAATACAGTTCCTTTGGAGGTTACAATTGTGCGATCGTCACCGACAACTGCGCCCTCTTCCTTAACGGCTGAGGTGTAGAGTACCCAACCCTCTTTATCAAGGTATTTGGTGGTAAATTCATTCGAGGGAGTGGACTCTGCAATTACATCATGCTTCCAACCGGTAAATTCAGACGGTTTTTCCACAGAAACCTTCACTTTGCAAGCTTTTGCAAGCTCGCCATTGGTAACAGTAAATGTAATCTCGCCATTACCCTTGTCGGAAAGAGCAGTCACAGGAACTGTGAATGTGCATGCGGCTTCATCTTCTGTAATCTCTCCAAGAATGACACCCTCGCCTGCGAATTCTGCATCAGCACTGAAGTTGGCTTCGCGTGCCTCGCCGTTCATGTTGTATGTGATGACAAGGTTATCAGTTGATTCGGGAGCTACCTTAAGTGTGGTGGCAGAAGGAGTAAGACGAATCTTCGAGCCGTTAAGATCGGCAAGAGCAGAGATACCGTATACCCAGAACTCGGGGCTCTTGGATGCGCGGAAGTTCACGGCAACGGCGTTCTTTTCAGAATTAGCCTTAATTGCGACCTCATTCATACCATATTTATAACGGCCGAATGTTGTTTCATCTTCCAGTACTTTGAGATCGGTTACCGCAAATTCGTCGATATTGTCAGTGCCGTAATCACCGCGAGGTACATCGATGATAAATTCGTCTGAAACTGAGCCATCCTCATATTTGATGGTTGCTGTAATTTCACGTGTCGAAGTACAATTGCAAAGAACGTAAATCTCTTCGGCAGGAATAGGCTCGGCGAATTCGAGAATGTAATCGGTGTTCTTGTTTTCAACGAAAAGAACGTTTTTCTGAGTGTAATCAGCGAGCTCGAAAGTTGTACCGTTCTTGGTTACGATGATACGGCTGTCGGGCGACGAGATTGCAAAATCGTTGTTAACATTAGAAGTGTAGAAGCAGCCATAGCTGAATTCGAGTTCTGCATGATCCTCTACGGGTCTTTCCTCGGCAATGATGTCGTGGGTAAAGCCGTTGGCAATAGCTACAGGCACTACTTTGGGACCGTCGGCTTCAAGCTGGGCATAAGCCTCGACTTCTGCGAGCGACGGATAGAAGAGCATGTTTACATCACACGCTACGGCGAGATATGTGAAGGGCTCAACCTCAGGTATGTAGAAGGTCAGTTCTGAAACTTCCTTGAGATTTGTCACACTTTCAATGACATTCCAGTTAAGACCGTCGTTGCTGGTGCGAATGCTTATACCGTTGTTTACAAATCCTTCCTTTCCATTGTCGTTTTCCCCTTTGTTGGCATTGGGGATATAAACCTTTACTTTGCCAAGAGAGAAACGCTGCGGATTGGTAAATACTGCCCAGAGGTCATTACGCGACTTACAGGGCAGCTCATACATATCTTCGGTAAGACCTTCCGATTTGGTGTCGCCATCGGTCAGATTACCGGTCTTCTGACTTTCGTAGGTTGCACCGGTCACATAGTCTTCATTGAATTTGCGCATTTCAGCTTCTGAACCGGAAATGGCATTCTTTGCTGTTTCGGAATCAATGATGACATCGATGAATGTCTGACGCTTAGCATCGCCGTTCTGAAGAGCTACACTAACTTCTGCCTTACCAATGACTTTAGCTGTTTTAAGTTCAAAAGTGAAATGTCCGGCACCGTCATCTTTGGGCTCGGTAAACGACACGTATGAGCTTTCCGAAGAGAGTATCAGACCGAAATTGTCTGCGGGCTTCTCTCCGTTCATGTTGTAGTTCACGGTTACAGTCTGTGTTTCTTTGGGCTGCATATTAATAGTATGCGGGGCTTCGACAGTAATTCGTGAATTATCACGAGCTGTTATTTCAAATTCATAGATACGGCAAGTGAATCGCTTGTCGGCATAAGGCTGCAGCATTACGTATCGACCAACAGTCGGTATGATGTTGGCGGTATGCACGTTCTCATTCTGGGTTTCGGTAGCGTCAGCTACTTCTTTCCAGTCAGTGCCATTGTTGCTCACAAGGATTCGGTAGTTAGCTATATTGCCTTCGCTGGCACCGTTTAAAAGTTTGCAGTCATAGACTGTGAAATCGTAGAGTGTATGCGGAGTCTTCAGGTCAATTACTGCGTAAGGAGCTGTAGAAATATCGCTCCAGCAGAAATCCTTGTTGTTAGGCTTGGAAACACCGTCAATCAGATATGCAGCCTCGCCAATTACAGCACGACCGCAGTCTGCAATTTTTCCTATGGCAGCATTGTGAACTTCTTTGTATGCGAGGTCAGAGAACACATCAAAGGCTACACCCTTAAATGAGCCTGTTCCCTGAGCATTGGTAAGTTCAACTGTGATTTCGGGCTTTCCTTCCTTGAGAGCCTCAACCTCAATGGTGGCATCGGTAAGTTTACCGCGTACAAGTTTTACGTCGGCAGGAAGAATCCACTTGAAAGAAGTGGGATTGTCTGTACCTTTTGCTGTAAGGGAGATTACATCGCCGACTTTGGCGTAGCTCTTGACAGGAATAACAGTAACAACAGGGGCAGCCGCAATATGGAAACTTACATTTTCACTCTTAGCTACAGTTGTCTTGCCGTCCTTCATTACAGTCACAAGTTCGACCTTGAGATTGTTTTCGCCGTTTTCTCTTTTAAAACGAGGCACATAGAAGCCTTCGCCACGTGTCTGACCTACGAGACGACGACCTTTTGCACCGGTAACATAGATATCGAAGTGGTCAAAGTCATCATTGTAGTCATAGCTCCACGACAGGCGGAGATCGCCGTCGGTGGCTGTCATATCGCCTTCAATCTTTACATCACTTACTGCCACAGCAGCAGGATTGTAGTTTGCAGGGAGGATTGCGATTTCGCCAAGTTTCAACTCATAATTGTCTTTGGCGGCGGAAGCGTTTATAGCAACAGCGATGCTGCCGATGGTTGTTCCGTTGAGCGAAGCGAGATCATATTCAGCCACAGTCCAGCCGTTCACAGTGCTCTTCTTGGCACCTAAAAGAGTTGTGCCGCCGAGACAGAGTTCGGGTTCTGCGCCATTGCTCTTATAGACGAGGCGACCGAGACCACCGTTTTCCACAGCAATTTTGCTATCGAAAAGTGTCCATGTAGTAGTGCCCGAAGAGAGCGCACCGCTGAGCTTGAACGAGTTGCCATGGTTGTAGGCGTCTTCATAGTCGTATGACACGGTCATGCCGCTCTTTGTGCGGTAGGTGGGCAGGATGCTCTGCACTGATGTCGAGTTCCAGTCCTGAGTGTTGAGTTTTTCACCCTTTGCAAAACGATGTTTGCCGAGACCTACAGAGAAAGATGTTGTGAAAGGCATCTTTGTGATGGTTGATCTGGCAGATACCTTAGAGCTTACGATACCGCTCCATGTCTTATACTCGCGCTCAAACACCTCTGCCTGAACATCGTATGCTTTCTGACCGGTAAGATTGCTTTCATCTTTCCAAAGGTCGTCGGTAAGCACCTTGTAGGTATGCTGCTCGGGGGTGAACAGAGCGAGTGAACCGCCACCGCTTACTGAGAAACCATAGAGACCGGCCTGCGAACATTCTATACCGGCATAAAGGCGGTGATATGTGTCGGCAGCGGTGCAGCCGAGTTGAGATGCATAGCTGCTCTTGTCGCCGGTGTTGTTATACTCAAGGAATTGCGATGTGTTGCGGTGTGATGTGAGAAGTTCGATTGTGGGTGTGCCTCCGGCGTCATACCACTGGATTTCCATATAGGTGTCGCCAGCCGCATCTGCTGTCTCGCCGAAACATTTGATAAAGTCAGACCATTCGTTAACGCGCTTGCCGTTGTCAAGCTCCTTGTTGATGAACCAACCGTCAAATCCGAAGTATTTGGCGATCTCATACATTTTGACAGCATAGGGATATTTGCCGTTTTCATCTTTGGTAAGCATGGCTTCAATCCATCCGTCGCGGCCACCGATTGTGCGGGGCATAAAGAAGAGAGTGCCAAGGATTTTAACACCGTTGAGGTGAGCTGCGTCGATTGTTCCTGCAGGAGGACAAACGAAAATACCTTCGTTTCCTGCACCACCCCAGTTAATGAATTTCTCCATATACTGCCAATAGGTGGGCTGATAAGCAAGGAAGTTGTTGTCACCTTGCGAAGGTGTGAGCGAACACATTTTGTTGGTGATGGTGGCAGTCTCGACCTGACCGCTTCCATAGTGGTTGTCAATGCGTTCCTGCAGAGGTATGCGGGAGCGGTTGAACTTTGCGTCGGCATCAGTCTGAGGCGACCAGTTGATTACATCATCGGGAAACCAGCATCCGCTATACGGCTGCTGAGCTCCGGCAGTCATCATGGCCGACAGCATGATTGCCGAGACCAGAATTTGCTTTCTGATTTTCATTTCTTTAATATTAAATTGTTATGGTATTGATTGGTATAAACAGGTATAACTTGCCGGCACTTTTTGATTTTGCCGGCAAGTTTTATTATATTTTATCTACGAATGTGGCGGAGTGCACCGCTGTTACCAAAGTTTGAAGGAACATCGTCCGACACATCCCACCAGAGGCGTCGGCCCTGTGAGTTCTTTGCAGGCATATCACTATCTGTAAACGCCTTATTTGAGTTCTCTGAATTAGGATAAAGCAGACGCTTGATGAAGTGTCCTTCAGGCACGTCGCCACCCGATGCGTTATTCAGGGGGAGCATAAGTTTAGGATAATCCGTGCGGCGGAACTCGGCCCAGCCTTCATTGCCATTCGGGAAAACTGCCATCCACTTCTGAGTGATAATTGCTTCGAGAATTTTCTCTTTGTCGCCTGAACCGAATGTCCCGTCATTAAGAGCTACCAGCCCGTCGATGTAGCTTTGAGCTTCAGTAGCAGAGATCTCGTAATAATCCATAGACGCCTGCACGCCCTGACGGAAAAGATCTTCAGGGTTGCCTGGTCCCCAACCACGAAGAGCAGCTTCTGCACGGAGGAAAATACTTTCGGCATAACCGAGCCATACAGTAGGTTCAGCACAGTTGAACCATGATTTGGGGTCGTGATATTTCGATTTGGCGGGGTCTTTTGCAGTACGGGTAAGTGAGAACTGATTTGGGGCAAGCATTGTTACCTCGGCATAACCCTTGGGGCATCCTTTGAAGTCTTCTCTCAGACTTTCCTCTCCGGCAGCCAAAGAACTTGCAGTCATACCGGTTCGATACCAGCTTACAAGGCAACGGGGATCAATAATCTTTTCAATCTGATCTTTGCGACCTTGTTTTATTATGTAGGTTGAGCCACCAGTAGAAAGTGTACGGTAGTAGTTCTCTAAATCCCAACCCATAACACAATCTCCGTTATACATGACAGAACACATGGCCAATACGTTTTCCTGACCACCGTCATTGATACCCCCGGCTTCAACAGGAGCGTAACGGGGAACTGTTTTCATGTTATCATCATTGCTTTCCATCAGACCCCATTTATTGGACAAGGCATCTTGAGCTTCCTGTTTGGCTCTTTCAGGATCGACGTTTGAAATACGACAAGCCAGTCGCAGACGAAGAGTATTTGCGAAGCGCAACCATTTTTTTGCATCTCCATGATAACAAATATCGTCAGTGTCAATGACAAACTGCGATGCGTCATCAGGATCTATTGCGTCTACGGCTTGCCTAAGCATTCGGAACATGCCATCGTAAACATCAGCCTGAGTGTCATAAGGGACATTATTGGTCTCAGGGGTCTGAACTGATGCGTAGATCTTGAACGGCATGTCACCATAGGTATCTGTATTTGCGAGCGCAAGAAATGCGAAATAGATACGTGTGATGTGATACTGGTTAATGTATCTTTCCGGGTTAGGACTGAATTTAAAGGCACGGAGCAATGAAGCATATTCCTTGCAACGATCGACATAGAAGTGACGCCAGCGAGAAGAGCTCCATCCGTCGGCATAGTTGTAGTCGGGAGCAGAACCTACAAAGTTTGATTTATTATTGCCGGTGTATCCTGCATAGATATCATGAGTCAGATTAGTGGTAATCTGATAATCGTTGTAGTATCCTTCATAAAGGAAATTACGGAATGTCGCAGGAGCTGCGGCAAGATCGTCTTTTATCTGCGCCAAAGCTTCCGGGTCAGTAACTTCATAGGAGATATCAATATCTCCATATTCGCCTACCGGATTTATCGGACCGTCGCCTCCTTCTTCTGTGTTTTTGTTAGGTAGGGCGTAAGGATCTTCGCCCAAATCAGTAAGGTCATAGCATGATGACATTCCACCAATGAGCAGGATGGATGTCATAGCCAGAACCATGAATCTATTTGATTTCATATGATATTTCAATATTTAAAATTACTTAATCAGAACTCAACATTCACAGTAAAGCCATAAGTACGGGTATATGGCACTGCCAAGAAATCAAGAGCTTGAGAGAACATGGAAGTATCGTAACCTCCTTCGGGATTACCTGGACAATGTTTCATGAGGTAGCAAAGATTGCGAGCCACAAAACTTGCACGCAGGTTTGTGAAAGGTGTTTTGCTCAGCCATTTTTTAGGGAAGATATAGCCTACAGAAAGTTCTTTAAGCTTTATATAAGAAGCATCATGAACGAACTCTTCGGCATAGCCGCTTTCACTCTTATAAAGTCCAATGGTTGAGTAGTAGCGTTGCGCTGAAACAGGGATGTCATTTACTGAACCATCCTCTTTAACTCCGGGAACTACCATGTAGTAATCTTTGATTCCATTGAGTTCTTTAAATTCGCCTCGATAGGCGGTTCGTTCAGATGTACCGATTTTAGTCGCCATGCCTTCAGACACACTGACAATATCGCCTCCGAATTTCATATCGAACATTGCTGAAAATGACAGATTTTTCCATTTGAAAGAAGGGGTAACAGACATGAGCAAGTCAGGCTGTATATTTCCTATAGGATGATCAAGGAGATACTGTTCAAGATTACCGTTTCCGGTCTCTGTCATAGGGAGTCCATTTGTACCGATAATAACATTTCCCGCAGCATCACGTTTCATAAGATTGTTGGCATATATTTCACCAAGCTTACCTCCGGGAACAGCACCTACCTTAACGGGCATATTGGGATCGCCATTGAAATAAATGCGATTCACACCATCGGCCAATTCATCGACAATAGATTTGTTATGCGCGAGGTTTACACTCAGATTAAATGTAAAGTCTTTAGTCATTACCGGGGTACCGTAAACCATTAACTCGACACCTTTGTTTGTGATACGACCGGCGTTAACCCATTGTTGCGTCCAAGGTGCAGAGGCATCTACAAGCATTGCTTGGTTTTTGGTGTTGGAATTGTAATATGTGAAATCAAATCCCAGGCGATTGGCAAAGAATTTCATATCCAAACCAACCTCATAAGATGTTTTGATTTCCGGTTTTAGATTGGAATTCATCTTAATAGTATTGGGAATGGGTTTGCGGTCGCCCATCTGGAACTCAAACATTCGTACGTTATACAAATTGTATGGGTCCGGATCTTTACCTACCTGTGCTGCCGACAAACGAACTTTGGCGAATGTAATCCAATCCGGGAGCCCATTACCCATTCTTCGTGCAAAATCAGTGATGACAAAGCCGAGGTTGGCGGAAGGATAGAAGAACGAGTTGTGCTTGCTGGGAAGTGTAGAAGACCAGTCGTTACGTGCAGTGAGATCAAGCGACAGGAATTCTTTAAAAGCTATCTGAGCAGATGCGAACACAGAGTACATGGCACGGTTGTGTCCGTCGTTTGTTGCTGAAGTCAGTTTATTACCGGTATTAAATATCCAGTTATCCTTGTTCAGCATATTCTGTACAGAGGCACCGAAAAGCTCATATTTTTGATACATTATGTTGCCGCCGGCAGTGAAGCCTATGCGCCAGTTGTCGTTGATGCTTTTGTCGCCAATAAGAGTAGCCGATATATTCTGTTCAAAATGATTGATTTCCGAACGGTTCATGCTGTCATCAATCATTTGTTCCTGCCATGTTGTAGTGCCATTGGATATGGCGTTGATGGCAAGCCCCAAATCGGTTTCTTCGATACGGGTACGATAGTAATCAAATGCGTATTTTGCCTGAAGGTGCATCCAGTCATTGAACGTAACGGTAAGACCATAAAAACCAAATGCACGCCAACGTTCGTCGGAATTCTGAAGACGATGACGCACGAAATATGGATTTGAATACGTCATATCGGGGCCATACCAGTTAACATGAGGTCGAATATCATTGCTATATGTTTTTAGGTCACCGAGACGTACATTACCGGGAATCATGAGCAGTTGTCCTACTTCTCCGAGCAGACCGGTATATGGTCTGTTTTCAGCTTTGGTGTTTGATACAGAAACTTTACCTTCACTTTTCAGCCATTTGTTGAATGTTGCGCCTGCCGAAAAATCAATGTTCAGTTTTTTCAGTTTCTCTCCATCAAAAAGACCGCTGTTGTCATTGAAGCCTACAGACAAACGATAATTGCTTTTATCAGTCATATTGCTCAATGCAACGGTATGGAACTGCGAAAAACCGGTGCGGAAATAATCTTTAAGTTTATCTCCGTCATAAACATATGGAATCATTTCCCCAAGGTAGTTAGGCTGTAATGAGCCGTCAAACTTAGGACCGAATGCGCCAGTATCATTGATCTTCAGTGGATTCCCTTCGCTGTCTGTTTCGTAATGAATTGTGCCATTGGATCCCTGACCATAGATTTTCTGCATTTTGATTGAACCTGCGACTTGGCTCCAAGTGAATGATCCGGAATAGCTTACTCCAAATCCGGCCTTGCTGCTGCCTTTCTTTGTCGTGACAAGGATAACACCATTACCTGCGCGCGAACCGTAAAGGGCTGCTGCATTCGGACCTTTAAGAACAGATATTGACTCGATATCCTCAGGGTTCAGGTCAAAAGATGTGCCACCTCGGTCATAACCGCCATAAGCAGAGGCATCAGAACTGTTGTTATCGGTAAAAGGCACACCGTCTACAATCCATAAAGGCTGATTGTTATCGGTTAATGACGAATTACCTCGTATGGTGATTTTTGTAGAGCCGCCTAATCCGGTCGAAGCGGTATTCATTTGTAAACCTGCTACTTTTCCGTCAAGGGCGCCTACTACTGATGGATCTCCCGTGGTGTTAAGTGCATCGCCCTTAACATCCTGAACGGCATACCCAAGCATTTTTTTGTCTCGTTTAATACCGAATGCGGTAACTACAACTTCGTCAAGTGTGTTTGTGTCCGGGACAAGAGAGGTTTCAAGAATTGTTTTATCCTCTACTTTCACGGTCTGAGGCTTGTAGCCTATATATGAAAAGCATAGCTCGGGATTCTCTCCAGACACTTCAATGGAGTAATTGCCGTCAATATCGGTAGCAACACCTCTATTCTGTCCTTTTACCACCACAGATGCTCCAATCAGTGGCTCTCCGTTTTCATCAAGTAATTGTCCTGTAATAGTTCTTTTTGCCTGAGAGATTGATGAGTCTTCAATACGGGGCTGGGGATTCTGTTTAAGATAAATGATATTATCTTTAATAGAATAGGTGATGCCTGTCCCTGCAAGTATTTTATCAAGGACTGCTTTTAGGTCGGCATCTTTAAAAGATACCGCTTTGACTTTGTGCGATGCCATTGCGTCATCGTAGAAGAACTGGTAGTCAGATTGCGACTTGATCACGCTGATTACCTCACTTAGTTTTGTGTCGGCACTGGTTGTAAGATTGATCCCGGCACTGGCTATCATGGACATAGCAAGTAAGGTTCCGGTCATCAATCTTCTCGGCCAAGAAGATAATGTTTTCTTGATCATTTTAAAGATTTATTATATGATTGGTCTTTTGTATGAGTCTTTTCATGGTGCAATACATTTCCATACTGCAGATGTCATTATAACCCGCGTAGGAAAGGAACTACCTACATTATCCTGCATTTTTTTAGAAAAAAATATGAGTTTTTTCTAATTGCAAAATTCTGCACTATGCGACAATCGACAAAGGAATTAAGGCAAACAGTCGTTCAAGTTCGTGCGTTTGTACATCTATAAAAAACGAAACTCCAGCTATTTGCTGGAGTTTGAACAAAGATGCGAGTATTTGATCAAATGTTTTTGTTGCGAGCTATCCGTTGATATTCTGAAGGGGTCAACCCAGTTTCCTTTTTGAAGGCAGTAATTAATGAGGTTCGAGATTTATAACCTACACTTTGCGATATGGCCTCAATAGTGTATTGTCCATAATTAGCGATATCACTTAATTTTTTACAAGCTTCGCGGACACGATATTGGTTAATCAGATCTCGGAACGTAGTATGAAGCTGTTCATTCAATATCATGGAAAGAGTCCGAGGACGGATATGTGTGAGTTCAGATAATCTTTCAAGTGAAAAATCCGGCTCAAACACCTCATCTGATTTATCCAGAATACTCAACACCATTAATGCGTCAGGATTGCATTCACCCCCGCTTTCATCTATTATTCCTGCTTCAAAATGTTCTTTTCTAAATTTACGGTTTCTATCTTCTTGTTCTATGATTTGTTGTCTCTGATTATATAGGTCCTGATAGCTGGCCTGGAGACGGCGATGCCGATTAACTATTATAATAAGTAATGGAATTGTGATAGCCAACAATAATCCTGAAAAAAATATTATGAGCTCACGCAGCTTCTTTTGTCTATCTGATTCGGCAAGTAGAATTGATGACTTTTGTCGTTCTGCAGCAAGATCATTGATAAATTTTAAATTGTCGATCGTTCCAAGGTTCTGAAAATTTAGAATGGAATCCTGACTAACCAAAAATTTGGCATGCATCATACGAGCAGCATCGAAATCACCGTTTTGCTGATAAATTCGTTCCATCAGGCGATAAGCATCGCAGACAGCTTCCAAATCATTCTCTTTGTCTCCGAACTTCAATAGCTCGTTTGAATAATATAGCGCGGAGTCAAGACGATGTGTTTGGTAATAAAGATATGATATCGAACGAAAATCCTGGTGAGTATATATAACTCTATTTGGCGTATCATAACTGGAACCAAGTTGGGTCTTCAGATAATTGATGGCTGTAATGGTATCTCCGTCAAGGAGAGCTAAAGTGGATTTCTGCCTTATCTTCGCATAACTGAAATCAGGGTTATCGGGTGAGATTGGTAATGTGCCGAATTTTTTAATCTCATCTGTGAACTGCCGTACGTATCCGGGCTTTTGTACTTCAGATGTAAAGTTACAGAAAGTCACGATGGTTTGTAACCATGACTCATTTTCGGATGCTAATCGAAAGGCTTTATGATATTCGGCAATACTCAATTCATTAAATTCTGGAGATTCAACCTGTTGTGAAAAAATAGCATAGATATTGGCAAAATTCATGGCTATTTGAGCCGCAATAAGCGGGCGATCTATATTTTCGCTAATTTCTAATGCTTTTACAAGTGCTTCATAGGCTGATTTGTAATCTCCGACATAATGAAAATACAAACTACTTAGATTTACAGCAGCTACAGCACAATGATACATTTGCTCTTCAGTCAGCCCTCTATGATAACTATTTAATACTTTGGAGAAGCACATCTGAGCACTATCAGTATATTCCGTCCCGTCTATAAGATAATTTCGTCCTTGATTGATTAATGCTTGAGTGTCTTTCAAAGTCAAAGAATGACAATGAAAAACAGCCATAATCAACAAGAATGCAACGAAATACCTCCTCATAAAAACTATTTTTTATCACTGATTATAATGCCGTAACCATGGTATGAAAAATCAAATGGAATAGTTTCACTTAATGCTTCCAAAGTGGAATCTACTGATTGGTAGTATACAGTAGATCCAGAATATGTACGACTATTGTCAACTGAATTTCTAATTGTAATTTCGACGCTGTATAATTCTTCTAAATCGGCAGCAATTTCCGCAATCGTAGCATTATGGAAACGAATTAATCTGTTATGCCATACTGCATCAAGGGCAGTATTAACTTGGGAGATTGACATCCGACCATTTTGAGGATTAAATTGAACTTTTTGGCCAGGAGAAAGAACTACGCCGTCCTTATTATTGCCAGGAGTCACCTCAATCTTACCCTCCAGAAGGCTTACAGTGTTTTCTTTATCTTCAGAACTATTGAAGTTAAATTTGGTCCCAAGAACTGTGACATTAAGCCATTTGCCGTCTACTGTAAAAGGGCGAGATGTATCATGTGTAACTTCGAAATATGCTTCACCGGAAATATATACAGTTCTACGGTCATCTGCAAATATCTTCGGATATGTTATCGAAGCATATCGGTTTAGCCATACCTTTGTACTATCCGGTAATGTAATAGTCATGGTTCCATTGTCGGCAGTCAGTTCAATCATTTCCACTTTAGGTTGGCGTAAGATGAATATGCTACCCAGCAAGATTCCAATAAATACAGCCGCAGCAGCGCTCCAACGTAAAATTCGGATACGTCTCAATCTATTGTGTCGTAGTTTATCTTCTGATATTTTGTCGTTTATAGAATTCCAAACACGATCATACTGATGCTTGTCGGTTTTAAGACTCTCAGCAAGCATAGCGATTCGTTCTAGTTCAAATAACTGCCGGGCATTATCCTCAGATTCGTCTATCCATTGTTGCACCATTCGAAGTTCCTCATTAGAGCATCGATTGGTAATAAATTTCATCATTAATTCCTCAGAAATTTGTGTCATGCGTTGTACCATTATTTCATTAAACAACTATGTTCTGAAAATCACTTATTGAAATAGTCGAGAAAAATGACAATCAAAACCAACAGATATCTCAATTTGTCGCGAAGAAAATGGAGTGCTTTATAAATTTGAGCATCCACAGTCCTTACTGAAATATTCATAGCATCCGCTATATCTTTACTCTTGAGTCCATTGATATAGCTCAATATAAAAACTTGGCGGCAACGATCTGGCAATTCATCAATGGCATGACGCATTTTTTGTCCGATTTCAACACTTTCTACATCTCTTTGAGTGTCTTCTTCTGCAACAAATTCCATACGTCGCTCATTGATTGATTCCAACAATTCAATTCGTACTGCTGCTACATTTTTATGCCTAATGACATTAAGCGCCCTTGTTGATACTGCTCTATATAAATAGGAAGTAATACCCGAGTTTAAATCAAGACAATCAATTTTTTTCCATAACTCATAGAATACATCAGAGACAATATCTTCTGCCTCTTCCTGACTATCTACAAATCGGAGAGCATGAAAAATCAGACGGCGATAATTATCGTCGAATAGTTTTTCAAATTGCGCTTCTATGTCGTTATATGGATTCAATGTATGGCTGTTAAAGATTTTAAATTGATTATTTAGTATTATACGATAAATAGAGGACTTTCGTATAGTTTGGCATCTCTAAAATTGTATAATCCAGATGTGGGCACTTCACTTGTTGTTTCGCCATCATATATTATTGTAGCGTAAAGTACTTTTTGAGGGAAAGTTTTTTCAAAGTACCGAATATGCTTGTAATAATCGGGATTGAATCCGGAAGATGCCTTAATTTCAAAAGCACTGATACCATCTGTACTCTCCACGATTACGTCTATCTCCCTTCCGGTCTTATCCCGGAAAAAGCTCAAACGAGGCTTTTTACCGGCATTATAAGCTGCTTTAAGGAAATTGTTTACTACCATGTTTTCAAAAATGGCTCCTCTCAGAGGATAATTATCCAATTGCTTCGCCTCCTTTATTCCGAGCAAATAACATAGTAACCCCGTATCACAGAAGTATAATTTTGATGATTTAGTCAAACGCTTGTTTATGTTGGTACTCCACGGTGGCAGCATCCATATAACATAGGAGGCCTCCAAAACACTCAACCATGAATCAATTGTTGCGACAGTAACGCCTGTTTCAACAGCGAGTGACGAGCGGTTTAATTCAGTACCTACACGACCGGCGCATAGTCCAAGAAATTTTATGAACTTGTTTAGATCCTTAATATTCATCAATTGACGCAAATCGCGCTCAACATAGGTATCAATGTAGCTCTGTAATATTATTTCAGCGGCCGAGATTGGAGAAGTCCATATCTGTGGATAGCCACCAAGATACATTAATTCATTCGTAGAAATGTCATACTTACGATTCTGTAAAATCTCATTCACAGAAAGAGGTAATAGTGTCAGTGGTGCAGTCCGACCCGCCATAGATTCGGAACTATTGGCCATTATCGAAAAATTACTGCTTCCTGTAATAATGAACTTCCTTCGACGTCCAACATGTCTGTCTTCATCTACGACGGTTTGCAATGCTCTGAATACAGTCGGCTCTATCTGAGCCTCATCTATTATAGCTCCATTACTGAAACTATCAATAAACCCTACCGGATTGTCATTAAACAAGAGACCGGTCTGCACATTTTCAAAATTGATATATGGCATATCTGGATACAGATGACGGCATAAGGTAGTTTTTCCTGATTGTCGAGGGCCTGTTAAAGTGACAACGGGGAAAATCTCATGGGTTACCTGCAATGTCGTACCCAAAGCACGATTGATATATTCCATTAGAAATGACATCTAAATACGTTTGTGGACAAATTTACGCTTCAACTATAAATTTGTCCACAAAGGTACGTGTTTTATTTGGCGCAACCAAATATTCCTGAAGAAATAGTTCAGAAAATTAGGTTAGGATAAGTAAAAATGTAGTTACAGGTGCTATTACCATAAAAGGATGTTTCATCAAGCCTTAAATAAACCAATCTAAATGATAATTAAACACAGATACATTATTAATCTATTCTTATATGTAGGAATGTACTCTGCAGCGTTGTTTAGTTCACAAGCTGCAGAAATCGAAGATTTCACAAAATATGTCAATCCTTTTATAGGGACAGATTACACTGGCAATACATATCCCGGTGTGCAAATGCCACATGGATTGGTGCAATTAAGTCCTGATAACGGATTACCCGGCTGGGATAGAATTGCCGGTTATTTTTATCCAGACAGTACAATAGCAGGTTTCAGCCACACGCATCTCAGTGGAACTGGTGCCGGTGATCTTTACGACATCTCATTTATGCCGGTGGTAGAACCTGTAAAGATAGCCGATAAACCGTTAGGCGTGCACTCGAAATTCTATCACGACTCCGAATCAGCCTGTGCCGGTTATTATAAGGTGACGTTAGCCGACTATGACATTGATGTAGAGCTTACGGCAACTGAACATTGCGGAATACAACGCTACACATGGCCCGGAAAAGAAGGTAAAGTCATACTCAACCTTGCCAAAGCTACTAACTGGGACGCAACAAAAGTAACTGATGTAGAAATAGTTGATTCTGTAACGATCAGAGGATCTCGCTTCAGCGACGGCTGGGCACGGAATCAAAAAATATGGTTTGAGACGAGGTTTTCGAAACCGTTCGCCGAGGTTGAGACAGATACTGTTGGCGGTCATGTGGTCACATTCTCATTCGATACACATGCCGGTGAGAAACTGGTCGTCGTGACAGCAATTTCAGGAACAGATGCACGTGGCGCGCACAGTAATATTGTGGCGGAAGCTCCGCATGACAGCTTCGAACGCTATCTTGCCGATGCGAAGTCTGCCTGGAATAAGGCTCTGAAGAAGATAGAGATATCCACCGGGGACATTGATGAGAAGACCGTATTCTATACAGCATTGTATCACAGCCTATTGGCTCCGGTCGTATTCAGTGACGTAGACGGCCGTTATCGTGGACCGGATGGAGTCGTACATCAATGTGCCGAAGGGCATAAGCACTACAGCACATTTTCGACATGGGATACTTATAGGGCTGCACATCCTTTATTTACCATATTAGAGCCTACAGCGGCGGCCGATATGGCTCAGTCTCTCATAGATTTCGGCATTCAGAACGGACGTCTGCCTGTATGGAACATGTGGGCTTCGGAAACCGACATGATGATTGGCTATCACTCTGTTCCTATTATCGTAGATGCTATTCTTAAAAAACTACCTGGTATTGATGCGGAAGCGGCTTTGGGAGAATGTATCAGGACGGCCCGTAAAGATGATTATCGCTCAATCGGAGAATACAGGCGACTTGGTTATGTACCGTTTGACAAAGATTCTATCTGGTCATTGTCAAAGACACTGGAGTATGCCTATGATGATGCATGCATTGCGCGGTTGGCAGAGTATCTAGGGGACGATTCTATTTACAGAGAATTCACCCAACGGGCTCAAAACTATCTAAACGTGTACAATTCGGAGACCGGTTTCATGCAGCCGAAGCGGAGTGACGGTTCTTTTGCCGATACGTTTGACCCTCAGCAGTATACCGAAGATATCTGCGAAAGCAACGCATGGCAGTATCTCTGGTCTGTCCAGCATGATATTCCTGGTCTGATCGAATTGCTCGGCGGCAAAACAGCTTTGGAGAAAAAGTTAGACCTCTTTTTCTGCGAGAAAGCCGACAGCGCTTCACTCCCGCTTTTCAGTACCGGTATGATAGGACAGTATGCTCATGGCAATGAACCGTCGCATCATGTCGCATATCTCTACAATTACACGAATCATCCGGAAAAAGGACGAGAATATCTTCGGCAGATAATGACAACCCTTTACAAAAATGCACCGGATGGATTATGCGGTAACGAGGACTGCGGACAGATGTCGGCATGGTATGTTCTCAGTTCACTTGGTTTCTATCCACTTGACCCGGTATCGGGGGAATATGAAATCGGTTGCCCGATGTTTGAGTCTGCAAAGATTCATCTCGATAATGGCAATACATTCAACGTGTGCAGAAAGGATTTAAACAACAACACTTCCAGAAAAATAAAGCATTCAGATATAGTAAATGGCAGAACGATAAAACCATGAAAAATATACTCGCAATATTGGGCTGTGCGTTCGCTTTTGGAGCTTGCGTGACAGCAGAGAATAAAACGGATTATACGGCGTATGTAAACCCATTTATCGGAACAGGGGGTCACGGTCATACTTTTCCCGGAGCAGTTGTGCCACATGGCATGATCCAGCCAAGTCCCGACACCAGAATTGACGGTTGGGATGCTTGTTCGGGTTATCATTATAGTGATTCAATGCTTAACGGGTTCACTCAAACCCACTTGAGCGGCACGGGATGCGCCGATTACGGCGACTTTCTGCTTATGCCGACCTGCGGCAATCAAATTATTGACAATCAAATAGACACTGTGCAAAACCGCCCCTTTGCATCATCCTTTTCGCATGCAGATGAAACCGCCATGCCCGGTTACTACTCGACATTTCTGAAGCGATACGGGATAAAGGCAGAGGTGACAGCCACCGAACGTGCTGCACTATATAGATTTACATATACCAAAGGGAAAGATGCCGGTTTGATTCTTGACTTAGACTACTCCATTCAGAATCAGACAAATCTGGATATGAGGATTGAAGTGTTGGGCGACAGTGCGGTACGGGCATACAAAATGACCAAATATTGGGCGTTCGACCAACAGCTTTCAATGTATGCGCAGTTCTCGAAACCATTTACTTGCAAAATTATAAACGACACAATCATCGACAGCAACGGGCACGATTTCGTTCGTTGTAAAGCTTTGCTCAGATTTTCCGATATTGCTGATAATGAGGAGTTATTTGTTAAAGTCGGAGTGTCGGCAGTAGATTGGGAGGGTGCAGAGAAAAACGTTCGGGCTGAGATATCATCATGGGATTTCGACAAAATCAGAAATGCTGCCCACGACAAGTGGAATAGTTACCTTTCAACAATTGAAATAGTGGATGATGATGATGCAGACAAAACGATATTCTACACGGCTATGTATCATGCTGCTATCAGTCCCAACCTATTTATGGATGTCGATGGTCGCTATCTCGGCATGGATAGGAAGACGCACCAAGGCAATCCCGATAAGCCTGTGTATACCGTATTCTCGCTTTGGGACACACACCGTGCGCTTCACCCCTTGCTCACAATCATTGACCCCAAACTCAATAATGATTTTATCAATTCTTTGCTACTCAAGCATGAGGAAGGCGGCCTGCTGCCGATGTGGGAACTTGCCGGGAATTATACAGCCACAATGACCGGTTACCATGCAGTATCTCTAATGGCTGATGCCGTCAACAAAGGCATTGCCGATTTTGATGTCAATAAGGCTCTCAAGGCAGGATTGCGCACATCGGTGTGGGATACAACCGGTATCGTTACACCTGAACTTGTAAAGGTCGCCTTGATGCCTAAATCAAAAAAGTATAAGAACTCTTTAGGCTTCATCCCTTGGGATAAGGAGTACGAATCAGTAGCAAAAGGGCTCGAATATGCCTATGATGACTGGTGTATCTCACAACTGGCAAATGCAGCCGGCGACAGTCTGACCGCAGAAAGCTACAAAATCAAAGGATTAGCTTACAAGCAATATTTTGACCCTGTAACCCGGTTTATGCGTGGGAAAGACGAATCCGGCAGATGGCACGAACCATTCAGCCCGCGTTCGTCGAATCATCGCGAGGACGATTACTGCGAAGGTACTGCTTGGCAGTGGACATGGTTCGTTCCGCATGACGTTGACGGACTGATTGACCTCATGGGTGGCCGTGATAAGTTCGCGGAAAAGCTCGATTCGCTGTTTACTGCAAATTCTGCGTTAGAAGGCGAACTCGTTTCAGCAGATATTTCGGGGTTAATTGGGCAGTATGCGCATGGCAACGAGCCGTCACACCATATAATCCATCTCTACAACTATGCCGGCCGTCCATGGCAGACACAGGAACTGGTAGACAAAGTTTTGAAAGAGCAATATCGCAACGATATTGATGGATTGTCGGGAAACGAAGATTGCGGGCAAATGTCAGCCTGGTATATACTTAATGCCTTGGGCTTCTATCAGGTATGCCCCGGAAAACCGGTGTATTCCATCGGAAGACCGTGGTTCCCTAAAGCATTGATACATCTTCCCAATGGCAGTTCAATTTTCATTGAAGTTAAGAATTTTTCAAAAGAGAACAAATATATCAAGTCAGTCAAACTTAATGGCAAGCAATTGACAGAACCATTCTTTAGTCATAGCGACATACAAAATGGTGCCGTATTCGAATATGAAATGACTTCCATCCGACCACAAATTCAATAAATAATATGAAACGACCAATCATATCTATCTGCTCTCTGATTATATCAATCACGGGATATTGTGCCGTACATGACTATACGCAATATGTCAATCCGCTGATGGGAACACAATCGAGTTTTGAATTGTCAGCCGGCAATACATATCCTGCGATAGCCCGACCGTGGGGAATGAACTTCTGGACTCCTCAGACAGGTAAAAATGGCGACGGATGGCAATACTCCTATGATGCGCATACGATTTGCGGATTTAAGCAGACGCACCAGCCAAGTCCGTGGATAAACGATTATGGCTGTTTCTCCATCATGCCGACAGGCAATAAAAAGGTATCCGATGAAGATGAGCGTCGTAGCTGGTTTTCGCACAAAGGTGAAGAGTGTAATCCACAATATTACTCGGTATATCTTGCCGACTACGATGTTAAAGTAGAATTGACGCCCACCGAGCGAGCTGCCTCATTCCGCTTTACAGTGCCTGATGGTATGAACTACTTTGTTATCGACGCATATCGAAATGGCAAGGATATAAAGATTGACAATAATCGCATAACAGGTATCTCGACGCATAATCATGGCGGCGTTCCCGATAACTTTGCAAATTATTTTGTTGTTGAGTTTGACCGGCCGATCGAATACGCCGAGAATATGGATTCAATTACGATAGTAGGATTCAAAACACATCGTGGCGAAACCGTCAATGCTATTGCTGCATCATCATTCATCTCACCAGATCAGGCATTACTCAATCTTAAAGAGGCGAAAGGCAAAGATTTTGATAATCTGGTGGCAGAAGGTCGTGATGCGTGGAATGATGTATTAGGCCGCATAGTCATTGAAGATAAGAATCTGGATAACAAACGAAAGTTTTATTCGTGTCTGTATCGTTCAACTCTGTTCCCCCGTAAATTCTATGAGATAGATTCTTCGGGTACTCCGGTTCATTACAGCCCATATAACGGAGAAGTATTAAATGGATACATGTACACAGATACGGGAGTATGGGATACTTTCCGCTGCCTTTTCCCATTGCTCAATCTGTTCTATCCGTCAGTGAGTCTTGAGATGCAGGAAGGGTTTCTCAATGCTTACCGCGAAAGCGGCTTCTTTCCGGAATGGTGCAGTCCGGGCCACCGTGAATGTATGGTCGGCAACAATTCAGCTTCGGTTCTTGCAGATGCCTGGATAAAAGGGATAAAGGTATCCGATCCGGAAACCCTATGGAAAGGGCTGGTACATGGCGCAAATAATGTTCATCCTGATGTGAAGTCCACCGGTCGAATCGGGCATGAATATTACAATACCCTCGGCTATGTGCCGTATGATGTGGATATAAACGAAAACGCTGCGCGGACTTTGGAATATGCATATGATGACTGGTGTATTTATCAGCTTGGCAAATCATTAGGCAAATCCGAATCAGAACTGGAGATATATGCTCTTCGTGCTATGAATTATCAGAATCTCTTTGACAAAGAGTATTCGTTGATGCGCGGGCGCAATGCCGACGGCTCCTTTGCCGAACCGTTTTCGCCCTTGAAATGGGGAGATGCCTTTACAGAGGGCAATGCGTGGCACTATACATGGTCGGTTTTCCACGATCCTGAAGGTCTCAAGCAACTGATGGGTGGTGAAAAGCGCTTTGTAGCGATGCTTGACTCCGTGTTTTCCGTTCCGCCTGTATATGATGACAGCTATTATGGTTTCCCTATTCATGAAATACGCGAAATGACCGTGATGAACATGGGCAATTATGCACATGGCAATCAGCCGATACAGCACATGATTTATCTTTATGACTGGACTGACCAGCCATGGAAAACGCAGTATCATGTCCGCGAGGTGATGGACAGGATGTACTCAGCGACTCCCGACGGATATTGCGGTGATGAGGATAACGGACAGACTTCGGCATGGTATGTGTTTTCCGCTTTGGGATTCTATCCCGTGACTCCTGCATCCGACCAATATGCTTTGGGAAGCCCGTTGTTCCGAAAGGCTGTTTTGAAATTTGAAAACGGCCGTTCGCTTATCCTCAATGCTGATAATAATACTAACGATACTCCTTACATCGCCGGTCTCATGGTGAACGGGACTGATTATAACCGGAACTATATCACTCATGGTATGCTTCTTGACGGCGGACAGATTGATTTTGACATGGTCTCGGCACCGAATATGTCAAAACAGATAAACAAGGACTCTTATCCCTATTCCTTCTCTTGTGATGAAATTAAGTAATAGCCCGATTGCCTGGGTACCCTCGGTTTATTTTGCTGCCGGACTGCCGTTTGTAGTATTGAATATGGTAGTCGTACTGATGTATAAGGGTCTTGAGATATCCAATGCGGCCATCACTTTCTGGACATCATTGATTATGTTGCCCTGGACATTGAAGCCGTTATGGAGTCCGTTCATGGAAATCTACAAGACCAAGAAATTCTATGTCGTGACGACGGAATTGTTTACCGGCATAATGTTCGGCATAGTGGCTCTGTGTCTCACTTTATCCGATTTTTTCATGGCATCGATTTGCGGACTGGCATTAATCGCTTTCAGTGGCGCAACACATGATATAGCAGGTGATGGCGTGTATATGAGCGAATTGGATAATTCCCAACAGTCGAAATATATTGGTTGGCAAGGTGCCTTTTACAATATAGCCAAAATTGTTGGTACAGGCTTGTTGGTTTGGCTTGCCGGCACATTGGGAGAACTTGGTATAGGCGCAAAAGGCGCGTGGATGACTGTTCTCGGCACTGTCGCGATTCTGATGGTTGTACTCTCGATGTACAATGCCTGTATGATACCGATGAATGAATGTCATTCCGATAGCAATATCTCTGTGAAGCAAGTGGCAACCGACTTAAAAGAAGTGATAAAAGACTTTTTTACCAAGCGCCATATCTGGTATTACATCGCTTTTATAATTCTGTACCGTTTTGCCGAAGGGTTTGTAATGAAGATAGTCCCCATATTTCTTAAAACGAGTATTGCAGAAGGAGGTCTCGGTCTTTCTGATAAGGCGATTGGTTTATACTACGGAACTTTCGGCGCAGCTGCTTTTGTCATCGGTTCGATACTCGGCGGCTATTACATTTCACGTTTCGGATTGAAGAGGACCTTGTTCTCGTTGGCCCTTGTTTTTAATCTACCCTTCGCGGTCTATACATATTTTGCGCTATACCAGCCTTCTACCGAATGGCTTATCGCATCCGGTATAATCCTGGAGTATTTTGGATATGGCTTTGGATTTGTCGGATTGACTTTGTTCATGATGCAACAGGTCGCTCCGGGAAAGCATCAGATGGCACATTATGCTTTTGCTTCGGGAATTATGAATCTGGGCGTGATGCTTCCGGGCATGTTCAGCGGGTGGTTGTGTGATGAAGTCGGCGGCTTCAGCCATTTCTTTACTCTTGTGCTGATTATGATATTCATTCCGCTTACAATAACCCGATTTATTCCATTCACATATGATAACGATAAAGGTAAGATAGAAGGTAGTTTGAATGAAGCCTTGACTGAGAGTGAAGGTGTTGCATGAGTATTCACATTTCAAAATAAAGATATAATGAATCAGAATCTTAATAATATTCCGTGGGAGGAGCGTCCTGCCGGTTGTACGGATGTAATGTGGCGTTTCAGCCGTAACCCGATAATTAACAGATATCAGATACCGACTTCCAACAGTATCTTTAACAGTGCCGTCGTTCCGTTCGGTGATGGATTCGCAGGCGTATTCCGCTGCGACAACAAAGCTGTCCAGATGAATATATTCGCCGGATTCAGTGCCGATGGTGTAAACTGGGAAATCAAACATGAGCCTATCGTGTTCAAGGCTGGCAATACCGACATGATAGATTCGGACTATAAATATGACCCGCGAGTAGCGTTCATCGGCGACAGATACTGGATTACGTGGTGCAACGGTTACCACGGCCCCACAATCGGCATCGGTTACACCTTCGACTTTAAAGAGTTCTACCAGTGCGAGAATGCGTTTCTTCCGTTCAACCGCAACGGTGTGCTGTTTCCTGAAAAAATCAATGGCAAATATGCCATGCTGAGTCGTCCCAGCGATAACGGGCATACTCCTTTCGGCGACATCTGGTTGAGCTACAGTCCCGACATGAAATTCTGGGGAGAGCATCGTCATGTGATGAGTCCGGCTCCTTTCGACCAGAGCGCATGGCAGTGTACAAAGGTTGGCGCCGGTTCGGTTCCTATTCTTACGGATGAAGGCTGGCTCATGTTCTTCCACGGAGTAATCAATACCTGCAACGGTTTCAGGTATTCAATGGGAGCCGTGCTGCTCGACCGCGAGGATCCTTCTCATGTGCTGTATCGCACAAAACCATATCTTCTGGCGCCTGCCGCACCCTACGAACTTGCCGGCGATGTTCCCAATGTGGTGTTCCCTTGTGCTGCACTCACTGACGGCGACCGCGTGGCAGTTTACTATGGTGCTGCTGATACAACTGTCTGCATGGCGTTCGGGCACTTCTCAGAAATAATAGAATTCATAAAGCATAATTCATTATGAAAAAGTTGTTGTCGTTAGGGGTGTCTGTCTGCCTTGTCTGGTTCAGTCTAAATGCAAAAGATCCGGTAGATTGGGTGAATCCATTTATTGGCACCACTAATTTTGGAACTACCAATCCGGGGGCGGTAACGCCTAACGGACTGATGTCTGTAGCCCCGTTTAACGTAATGGGTTCGGATATCAACCGCTATGATAAAGATAATCGCTGGTGGTCTGCTCCTTACGACAACACCAATTCCTATTTCACCGGTTTCTCACATGTAAATCTCAGCGGTGTAGGTTGCCCGGAGTTAAGTTCGCTCTTGGTGATGGCAACTACCGGAGACCTCGATGTAGACTATCATAATTACGGCACAACTTACTCCGATGAACATGCCTCTCCCGGATTATATGGTCTTAAGCTGGATAAGTATGGCATCAGAGCTGAAGCGACAGCGACTGTCCGTACCGGTCGAATCCGTTTCATATTTCCTAAAGGTAAGGGAAACATTCTTCTTAACCTTGGCGAAGGTCTTACCAACGAAAGCGGTGCTACGGTTCATCGTATCTCAGATACTGAAATTGCCGGATGTAAGTTGATGGGTACATTCTGCTATAACCCTAATGCGGTGTTCCCATTATACTTTGCCATGCGAGTCAGCAAGGTGCCGTCAGATCAAGGCTTCTGGAAGTTCCAGCGTCCGAAGAAAGGCGTCGAAGCCGAATGGGATGTAGATGATGCGAAATATAAGATATATCCGGATTTCGGGAAAACAATGTCCGGCGATGATATCGGCGTATGGTATTCTTACGACACCGAATCCGAAGAGGTCATCGAAGTGTCGGTAGGTGTATCTTTCGTCAGTGAAGAAAATGCCATGCTCAATCTTAACACCGAACAGCCTGCCGGAGTCAGCTTTGATGACATTCATTCATCTGCGAGAAAGCAATGGAAAGATCATCTCAGCCGTGTAATGGTTGAGGGCGGAACCGATGACCAGAAAACTGTGTTTTATACAGCGCTATATCACACTCTTATACATCCGAGTATTCTTCAGGATGTCAACGGCCAATACCCGGCGATGGAGAGTAACGAAATTCTGACAACTCCCCGCAATCGTTATACGGTATTCTCACTTTGGGATACATACCGAAATCTTCACCAGCTGATGACGCTGATATATCCGGAAAAACAAATCGACATGGTTCGTTCAATGGTCGATATGTACAAGGAGTGGGGTTGGTTGCCCAAATGGGAGTTGTTCGGACGCGAGACTTTTACTATGGAGGGAGACCCAGCAATCCCTGTGATTATCGACACCTGGCGCAAAGGTCTGACAGATTTTGATATGGAGTCAGCCTATGCGGCCATGAAGAAATCAGCAACAACTCCGGGTAAGGATAATCTTATGCGTCCCGATATAGACCCTTATCTTGAGAAAGGCTATATCCCGCTGGGCTATTATGCAGGGGATAATTCCGGTGACAATTCGGTTAGTCACGCCCTCGAATATTATGTCGCAGATAATGCGCTTGCCTGGCTTGCCGAAAGTCGCGGCGATGCCGGTTTTGCCAAAGAGCTGGGTAAAAGAGCATCGGGATGGCGTCAATATTATTCGACAGAAAGCGGAACTCTGCGGCCGCTCAATGCCGACGGCAGCTTCCTGTCGCCGTTCAATCCGCGTCAGGGCGAGAATTTCGAGCCTGTTCCCGGCTTCCATGAAGGCAGCGCATGGAACTATACATTCTATGTGCCTCATGATATAGATGGTCTTGTGAAAGTCATGGGTGGCAAGCGCAAGTTCATCAACAAGTTGCAGACAGTGTTTGACGATAGCCTTTACGACCCGGCAAATGAGCCTGACATAGCTTATCCTTATCTTTTTTCCCGATTCAAAGGCGAAGAATGGCGTACATCAAAGATTGTCAGTGAGCTTTTGGCAAAGCATTTTACCGCCAAAGCAGACGGGATACCTGGCAACGACGACACTGGCACAATGTCGGCATGGGTTGTATTCTCAATGATGGGTCTATATCCTGACATTCCGGGGGTTCCCGAATATACGCTCACTACACCTGCATTTGATAAGATTACAATAACTCTTAATACGGATTATTACGATAAGGAGACTCTTGTTATCGAAAAACAGATATCAAATCTGGACAGAATTAAATCCAGGGAAAAGGAACTCGGATATCGAATCAGTCATAGTGATTTGGTAAACTCACAAATACTACATTTCTACATTTCTATAAAACAATATATTTTATGCGACTAATTATAAAACCTGATTATCAAGGAATGTCATCCTTTGCGGCAGACTTGATAATCGACCGAATTATTTTAGCCAATCCAACGCAAGAAAAACCTTTTGTTCTCGGACTTCCTACGGGATCTACACCTATAGGCATGTATGAATGTTTGGTAAAAGCTTATAAAGAGCGACGTGTAAGTTTCAAGAATGTCGTGACATTCAATATGGACGAATATGTAGGCATTCCTGAAGACCATCCTGAAAGTTACCACTCATTCATGAGTCGTAATCTTTTCAGTCATATCGACTGCCCGGCATCGAATATAAACATTCTTAATGGAAATGCTCCGGATCTGGAAGCGGAATGTCGAAGATATGAGGAAAAGATTGACTCCTACGGGGGCATTGATCTTTTTATCGGCGGGATTGGGCCAGATGGGCACATAGCCTTCAATGAACCGTATTCCTCGTTTAAATCAAAAACAAGGATCAAGACACTAACACAAGATACGAGGTTGGCAAATGCCAGATTTTTCGAGAATAATCCTCAGTTGGTGCCGGAAACGGCTTTGACAGTCGGAATAGCTACAGTTCTTAATGCCAAGGAAGTGCTGATTCTCGCTAATGGACATGGTAAGGCCACAGCTCTTAAGGAAGCTGTAGAGGGTGCTATATCTCAGGCATGGCCTATCAGTGCATTGCAGACGCATCCGCATGGTATCATTGTCTGCGACGATGCGGCTACTTATGAGTTAAAGGTCGGTACATATCGCTATTTCAAAGACATCGAGAAATTATGAATCTGAATCTATCTGCACAAATTCGTATTGAGCCCGTTCATGGTGAAAATCCTTGGCTCAATGGCAAAATTGATTGGAATACTGGATTGTTGCGCTCGGCTCTGACATGGTTGTCGGAGAAAACTGGTAAGTCGATACTAAAGTTGACCGACAAAGATTATCAAGACAACTCACTGACGCAACTTCTCGACATCTATGGTTCAGCCTATGATGTCAACATCCGGGTATTCAACGACCTTCAACATACCATTACAGGATGGCCCGGAGGCAAACCGAATGCTGACGATACCGATCGCCCCGAAAGAGCCTTTCCTTTCCCGAAAAGGATTATCGTGTTCTCACCGCATCCGGATGATGATGTAATTTCTATGGGTGGCACAATCAGCCGGCTCGTGAAGCATGGACACGACCTGCATATTGCATATGAGACCTCTGGCAACATAGCAGTCAATGACGAGGACGTCACCAGATATATGCACTTTATCAATGGTTTTAGGAAAATGTTTTCTGTCGATAATGACTATTTCATCTCCCAAAAATACGCGGAAGTAAAGGGATTCATATCACATAAAAAAGACGGCGACCTGGACTCTCGCGATATTCTCAATATAAAAGGTTTAATCAGACGAGTCGAAGCAAGAACCGCATGTGCCTACAATGGCATACCCAAGTCTAATATCCACTTCCTCGATCTGCCTTTCTATGAAAGCGGAAAAATTGAGAAACTTCCAGTGGGAGACACTGATGTCGAAATCGTTAGTCAGCTCCTTGATAAAATCAGACCGCATCAGATTTATGTAGCGGGTGACCTCGCAGACCCTCATGGCACTCACCGCAAATGCACGGATGTGGTTCTGGCTGCAATCAACGAGGCAAAACAGAACAACGCTCGATGGCTTGAAGATTGTCGTATATGGATGTATCGTGGTGCTTGGGCTGAATGGGATATCGAAAATATACAAATGGCAGTACCAATTAGTCCTGAAGAATTAAGGCGTAAAAGGAACGCCATTCTGAAACATTCTTCACAGATGGAATTTGCCCCTTTCCTAGGCAATGATAGCCGATTGTTTTGGCAACGCGCCGAAGAACGTAATCGCGCTACTGCAGCGCTTTATCATAGATTAGGTTTTGCTGACTATGAGGCCATAGAAGCATTTGTTGAATATAAACCAATATAAAATGTTCCCAATATTAAAATTTATACCCCAATTCAAGAGTGTGTTATGGGGTGGCAAACGCATAGCCTCTTACAAAGGCCTGTCGTCTCAAGGCGATAACATCGGTGAAAGCTGGGAGCTTTCATGTGTCCCTGGTCATGAATCAGTGGTTACAGAAGGTTCGTTTAAGGGCAAAAACCTTCACGAGATAATGCTTACAGATGCTAAAGAAATCCTCGGCGAACGGCTTTTAAAAAGATATGGCACGGAATTTCCGCTACTGATAAAACTGATTGATTCTGCCGATGACTTGTCCATACAAGTCCATCCTGACGATAATCTTGCCGCCAAGCGGCACCATTGCCCCGGTAAGACAGAAATGTGGGTAAGCATCGCGCCGGCTGATGGCGCTTATCTGTACTCAGGCTTCAACAGGGTAATCTCCGCAGAAGAATATCGTAACCGTATAGCTAACAACACCATCGTTGACACTCTCGGCCAGTATCATCCTCAGAAAGGTGATGTATTCTTCCTTCCGGCAGGCCGTGTTCATAGTATTGGAAAGGGAAACTTTGTACTTGAGATACAGCAATCATCCGATATCACATACCGTATATATGACTATGACCGCCGGGATGCTCAAGGTAATGCCCGTCAGCTCCATGTGGAAGAATCAATAGATGCTATCGATTTTTCTGATACCGATGGCGCTGCTCCATCAAGAATAAAATGGATTGAGAACCAGGAGGAAATAATAGCAGATTGCAACTATTTCACAACATCAGCAATGGCTGTCAAAGAAAGTGCCTGTATGGATCTCGACAAACGTGATTCGTTCACCATAATAGCTTCAATTGATGGTGATGCACAGCTCGTTGATGCCAATAATGAATCCATATCTCTGCCCCAAGGTGCGGTTGCTTTGATACCCGCATCCATGCCTCGAATCCAGATTCTCGGAAACTGCAAAATAATCACCTCATATATCAAATAAATACCATGTACAGATTCGATAACCGAATAGTGGCCACGCTTGATGCCGGCGGCACTAATCTTGTATTCGGTGCCATGAAAGGCTGCGAGTTCATAGTAGATCCAATCACATTGCCGTCTAACGCAACGGATTTAGATCTTTGCCTAAAAACGATAGTCGACGGCTTTACGAGAATCTTCAAGTTGCTTGAAGAGAAACCTGTCGCAATCAGTTTCGCCTTTCCCGGTCCGGCTGATTACCCTTCCGGCATTATTGGAGGGTTCCTTATGAACTTCCCATCTTTCCGAAATGGTGTCGCTCTTGGCCCTATGCTTGAAGCAAAATTCGGAGTCCCCGTATATATCAATAACGATGGTGACCTTTATGCTTTTGGGGAAGCTACTGGTGGTATTTTGCCACAAATCAACAAACGTATATCCGACCTTGGAGGGAAAAAGGTCTATAAAAACCTTATCGGTTTTACGTTTGGCACCGGGCTCGGCATAGGCCAGGTTATTAATGGACAGCTTAACCGTGGCGATAACTCATGTGTTGAGGCTTTCTGCCTGCGCAACAAGCTAAAACCTAATATTATTGCCGAAGATGGCGTCTCGATTCGCGCAGTTGTTAGGGAATATCGACTTCTAAGCCATGATGCGGACAGAGAACTTACGCCCTACGATATCTTCCTTATTGCCGAAAGTGAAAAAGAAGGTAACGCCGAAGCTGCTCAACAATCTTTCGCAAAATTCGGAGAAATTGCAGGAGATGTCTTTGCAACTGCCGTACTTCTATCCGATGCTTTGATTGCTGTCGGAGGCGGACTTACTGGAGCTATGAAGTATATTCTCCCGTCGTTGCTCGCTGAGATGCGTTCAACAATCAACACGGTCGCCGGCGATGAAATCAAACGGTTGCCTGTGAGAGTGTTCAATCTCGATGATGAAGGTGAATTTGCCACATTTGTCGTAGGAGATTCAAGAGAACTTCCCATCCCCGGTACTGACAGAACAGTATCTTATGATCCGATGAAACGAACAGGAGTAGCCGTTACAAAAATCGGAGCATCAAAAGCTATCTCAATCGGCGCCTACAACTTTGCGCTCTCACAAATTGATGCAAAATAGATATTGCGTAACTAGAATTATACGCAATATAAATGTAACCCCTGCTATAGTTTAGCTGTAACAGGGGTTGCATTTATAATTATAAGGATTAAACATAAATCGGATTTACTTTCATTGTGGTGAGGTTTAGATAAATTCCATGGTGTTCTAACATTCCATTTCGGAACATTTTCCATAACAAGTTGCAGCCGAGTTGCGCCAGCGTTGAGTTAATGTATAGATCCTGTTTTTCAAGAGCCTCCGCAAGAGAGCAACTTGGCCCGGAATCCGTTTCCTCGACACTGGCATATTTCACGTAACGAGTTATGACTTTCAATGTATCAACAGTCTTATACTGTTGTGACTTAGGCTGCTTTATTTTCTTAGGAACTGTTCCAAGCACAACCTGACCAGAAGTCTGTGTGTTACCGAAGTCCATCCAGTATAGGGGCGCTCTATAATCCCTGTATTCTCTATCCGGCACTCCCTTTAATACTTTCCACATATCAAGGCGTGATTTGACATTATCGGTACATGTAATGGTAATATTGGCAAGATTGTCTTTGGTTATGTTGTGTAGATTTGTTGGGTACATCTGAGGAACGGCACACCAATCATTGCCAAAGAAATGGTTTAATCTAGTCACAATGCATTGGGACTTATTCAGACCAAAGTCAGAAGAACTGAATAGTTGACGCCCTATATTAGACTCCGTAACTATATCAGGATCATAAACGGTAACAAACAATCCGGGATGTTTTAACGCCCTTAAAGTAGCATCAAGCCTCGCAAGGTTGGTAAGAACCTGCGAGCCGGTACCTCCGACACCGATGAGATTGACAGTCACGGGATGCTGCGGATTAAGTAAGTAATTGTCTATATAATGTACGCGTTTCATTTTAGAATATCCTTTAGTTTGAGTTTGTTGAATGGTTTGAGTTCATCAAGATTGAATGGAGCATCTTTGGCTGCTTTTGTTACCAACACAAGATTCGATTTGGTAGGATTCCCATTTCCGCCTAAGTGAGAGAATTCCGTAAGCCAGAACTTTTTCTCCCAGTATCCAAGTAACCGTGAATATGTGAGATCTTTGGGTTTATCTAATTTTGCATGCCCGAGACATACACCGGCCCCTGTAACATTGAAGAAAGGAGCGGCATACAATGTCGTATCCAAGCAAAGTTCATTATCTTTATATGCGTATATCTTCATCCCATGTTCCCCTGCATCGTATACAACGCCAGGGATATTGTATTCAGTATTTTCAATTTCGAGATTTTCCCTAAAAAACATCATACGCCTACATGGTGGATTATACCAAATATACCGTTCTGAACCCTTACGGCAGTCACTGAACAGTAGGTTGTCCGGTATTCGTCCATATGGTATGGATGCATGCCTTTCTGAATACCCTTTCAACAGTTCGTTCATGAATTCAAAAGACACAGGACATCCCTCTTTAAAGTTCCCCTCTTCATCAATGGCTCTTAGCTCAAGAAAAAAAGAATTATTATCTTCTAATCTAGTTTTGTATGCAATGAGTGCTGCTGCCGGATAAAGCAATGATGTCAGTTTGCGTGTGGTCTGATTTGTTTCCATTAATTTATGATGTTATGTCTATAAATTTGCTTGCCCATTGAAAAAAGCGTTCAGGATAGGTATCCTGAACAGAAAATAGCCTATCAGTCTGAGGTGAGAGTGGCTTACATGCCGTCGGTATTATCTCATATGTTTCTTGTTGTTCACAGTTAAGATAATCCAATAGACCGTTTGTTATAGGATCATCAATGTCATATACCATGCGGATCTGACGATCAAGGGTTATTGGAGGGTAATCTCGATCCTCGTCTAAAAAGGGATCGTAAGCATAATACATTATGCCTTTGTCGGGATATAAAAAGTCAATCCCATCTTTCATGCTGTCAATGAGTGAAATCTCAAAATCATTTCTTGGGATATATCGATTGATGGCGACTCTGACATTCTTGTAATAGGATTTTGTACGGACCATTTCAAGTAATCTGTAAGCCTTTCCTCCTCTGTATGAGCCTACCAGTTCCTCGGCCTTTTTTATTTCATCTCGATTTTGGCAATCTTCGCCGGACATCCAATCCAGTACGGTATCCAGATCAAATTCATCTATGATTGTAGAGATGCCGTTATTATTCATCAAAACATTCAAAAATGATATAGTAATTCGTTTTAATACAGGGCATAGATTCTCAATAAATTTCACTGGGAAGTAATAAACGACATATCTCCCCCACTTATGGTAGGACCATAAGTTGAAATATAACTGGCCATGATTATCCTCTATATTTAGTTTTGGATTGTCGCCTATCAATTCCAGCATTTCATTGTAAGCATTATTTATTCCCTCTCCAATTGTTTTTCCGGGCGTATGCTTTGGCAGAACGCCCATCAATTCCGCATAGCGCAAATACGAATCACGCAGGAATTCATAGTTTTCCTGCGTGATAAGCTCGTATCGGTCATTATTCCATCCTCCGAGTAAATGTTTTGGTGCAATAGGACGGATTGGAATTGTCAGAAAATGACAACGGCACCGCTTGGCGCCGTTATCATTTCTTTCCTGGTTGACCCATACCGGAATCCGCGTTCGGTTTGGCTTATTATCAGCTTTGCGAGCTGTTCCAGTTGCTGTTCGTCCAAGAGTACACATCGTTTTTTGTCTTTGTCTTTTTCTTTTTTAAACATGGAACTATCCTTTCGTACCGATGGTTGTCTTGAACTCATATACCGCGGTGTCATCGGTGATTGACGGACCATGTACGGTCGCGGTTGTCAGTTCCGGATAGGTGTTTGCATAGAATCCCATCACCATTTCCGGGCTGTCAGAGGGGTTAGGGTCGTCGAGCGTTATTGTTGCAGTCCCTTTCTTGAATGTGAACACGCGTTTAATTCCTGTGATTTCGAGTGCCATAGTCTTACATCATATGAGGTTGAACATAATTTCCTTGTAACATTGATGCCGGGAAGTCGGGATAATCCGCATATTCCTCTGGCCGGTAAGGTGGAGCGTCGTCAGGATCTGCCAGACTTGGTGCACAGGCTGCCATGTCATGTTCGAACGGCATAGGATGCTGAGCATACCGTGGCTGTCCGCCATGAGGATATGTGCCCTGCTGTCCACCCTCCGGTGGCATCATGCCGCCATTAGGCTGCGCATATTGCGGATATCTGCCGTTGGGCTGTGCGTGTTGCGGCCATCCTTGCGGTTGTTGAGGATATCCATATTGCCCCACGTATCCCTGTCCGGGATTACCATATGGCTGTTGGGCGCCCTGTGCGTTCCGCTGCGGCATCTCCGGCAGTGGCATGCCAGGCTGTTGTTGCGGAACCGCCTGCTGAATAGGTTGTGGTTGGGTGGCAGGTCGCTGCATATGCTCCGGCATTGGCTGAGGCTGTGCCGGCTGTTGCAGCGACGCCGCGGGCTGTTGTGCCTGTTGGGGAACTTGTGTCTGCTGTGGCTGGACCTGTTCCGGTTCCTCCATCATTGCGAAAAGGTCACCCTGTCCCGCCAGCTTTTTCTGTTCCTCAAGCTGCCCGTCGATTGTCTCCAAATCGCTAGGTTTGGCGTACTTGCGTGCCTCTGTAAGCGCATCTACCGCCTCCCTGTGCTTTTTGGCAGCGATAAAATCCTGCGCTTTCTTGAGATTCTTCTCATACTTCTCGCGCTTCTCTTTCTCTTCCTTTGATTCCTTAGCCTTGGTACCCTTGCTGGAGGCAGCCTTGTCTGCCTGTGCCTCGAACTGTGCCATGTTGGTTATCAGTCCCGAAGCCTTCTGAATAGGTCGGGATACCACTTGCAGAAATCCGGAATCGAGTTCTTCCGGGGTACCATTCAGAGTGAGAGGCACGATGCTGTTCTGCGCCACGTCCTTGAGTGTGTTGGATTTAGGCAGTACAGACACCATCATGCGCCCATCTTCGGCCTTTCGGATGACCAGCGTGATATCCACGCCGGAATTCATCATCTGGTTCATTGATTGAAAAAACATATTATTATCGTATTTAGTATGAATACTCCGTTTCTTTGCTTGTGTTTAGCCCCTGAAGAATTCGGCGAGGAGCCGGTTGCGGTCGGGATGGCGGCTTATCTCGGTTATCCGATCAAGGATTGTGGAGATATGCACAGGGCCTCCTGTCCTGCGTGACGGTAGTCTTACTTCCGGTTTATCAATCCGGACGATTCTTTTCTTCGGCACCGGTATTTTAACCGCCGGTTGTGCCGCTGTCATGATAGCCTGTCTCATAGTCGTATCGTTTTAATTTATTATTGAATATCCGGGCTTGGCAGCCCGATGAACTACAAGGGCATTACAGCGGCCGACTCCGGAAATGCAAGGCTTTCGGGAAAAATACCGGAGCGCAGCGAGGATGATTTTTCCCGAAACCGCCAGGCTTGGCCTTGCAGTCCGAAAGAGGCGGACGCTAATTTTGCCCGGTAGTTCCTTCGGGTCTGTCAGCCAGAGTATTCCTTTCTTCATTACTCTTCCATTATATATATATCTTTCGTCCTCATGCCATATCTAAAAAGAGCCGCCCATGCGGACGGCCCTGCTGTATCTGCCTATTGTCAATTCGTCTAAGTGGCAACCCATGATTCGGTATTTTAGAAAATCAGACCGCTGATAATAGCGCACAGGAGTGCAGTTGCCACTATGATGCAGGCAATCTTATAGAGGAATCTGAAGAATCCTCTGAAAAAGATTATCGCTACCGCCATCCAAATGGGGAATAAACCTCGTGTGTAGAGGTATCCGAACATTGCTGCCAAAGCAAATATTGACATTGTCTTCCACAGCCATTTCATGCCTGTGATCCTTTTGATAAATGTAGGTGCTTTCATAACTATAAATCTTTACCGTTGTGACACGGTGTCATCCGGATATCGGGGGCACCCCCGTGGAACGCCCTCACAGGCAAGGCTACGTGTAAAAATACCGGAGCGTAGCGAGGATGATTTTTACACGTATCGCCAGGCTCGGCCTTGACGGTGGAAAACGGCGTGCCACGAACTTCGCCTCCGAATCCAGATGACGGCATTCTCGGTTCTATCCTTTCCGAGAAGCCTTCCTTTCGGGGAATGTGAGCGTGACATTGTAATCCCCGTCAAATACGAGCATGGCGTCGAAGGAGTTTCCCTTCTTCCCTTTGAGTCCTTTTATCAGGTTTGTCCTGCCGGATGACAACAGCTGTTCAATATGGCCGTCCGTGAGTTCCTTGTTCAGGAAACGACGGAACACCAAGAGTCCGCAGCCTGTATTGTCGCAACGTGCGGTCTTTGCGCGTATAACCACACGCCCTTTACCGCATTTGGGACACGGACGCGAATGTACCGGAATAACAGGCATGGTGATTCCGAGAATCTCTGAGGTGGCCTTGTGTGTATAACTGATGATGGCATTCATGAATGTTGATGGTTCGAGGGTGTGCCGTTCAATTTGCAACAGGGTGTTCTCCCAGCTTCCCGTCATGCCGACATCAGCTACGAGCATATCCTTTACTGCCTGATACAGAGCCAGCCCTCTGTCGGTAGGCACGATGCTCTTGCCGGAACGCCTTATGTAGTCGCGTTTCAGCAGTGTGGCGATAATTGAGGCGCGTGTCGCTGGCGTGCCGATACCGATGTCGCGTACAGCTTCCCTCGCTTTTTCGTCGGCGATATCCCTCCCGCACGTTTCCATTGCGCCGAGAAGGGTGGCCTCGGTGTATAAGGGGCGCGCCACGGTCTTACGCTGCGATAGTCCGTATCCTGATACCGGAACTGAGTCCCCGACAGAAAAGACGGGGTATTCCCCGTCATCGCCGGATTCATCCTCGTCCCGGTCCTCCCTGCGGTCGAACACGGCACGCCATCCAGGAATGACAATGGACGTGGATCTGGAACGGAACGGCATACCGCAGATTTCGGCCTCGGTCAACTGGGTCTCGGCGACACACGGAGGCGAGAAGGCTTCAAGCATGCGCCCGGCAATCATCAGATAAACGGCACGTTCGTCGCCGGAAACGCCGGAAGGTGTCACTCCTGTCACAATCAGTGCATGGTGGTCGGTCACTTTAGCGTCATTGACGCTACGGTTATTGAGTACGGAAACATCAAAAGCACCCCCGTAAGTGTGGAATTCCGGTATGGTGCATACCTTTTGCAGCAACCCCGGGATCGTACGCATAACATCCTGAGGTATGTACCGGCTTCCGGTACGTGGGTAGGATATTAGTTTCTTCTCATAGAGCGATTGAGCTACCGCCAGGGTCTTCTCTGCGGTCATGTCGTGGTACACGTTGCAGTCCTTCTGAAGCGCCGTAAGGTCGTACAGAAGCGGCGGCTGGCGGTCGGAACGCCTGCATTCCGCCCTTGTGACACGCCCTGTGGCACCGGGAGCGATGCGTGAGAAGGCTGCCTCGACCTGTGCCTTCTCACGGAAATCCTCCCTGTGAAAGAAGCGGCACGGTCTGCCATCTTTGGAGAGCGTCGCATGCAGCTGCCAGTATGGTACCGACACGAAATCGCGGTTCTCTATGAACCGCGAGCACACCATAGCCAGCGTGGGGGTCTGGACTCGCCCGATTGAACTGTTGAAAACTCCCGACACACAGGCAAGGGCTCTGCTGGCGTTCATTCCGACGAGCCAGTCGGCTTTCGCACGGCAGTCGGCGGCGGCATGGAGACTGTCGTACTTGCGGCCGTCGTGCAAATCTGCCATCCCCGCCCGTATCGCCTCGTCGGTGAGAGACGATATCCACAATCTGCGGAACGGCTTGGTGTAGCCGAGATAGTCATAAATATAGCGGAATATGAGTTCCCCCTCGCGCCCTGCATCGGTGGCGACGATGATGCTGTCACATTTGGAAAACACATCGTCGATTATCTTGAGCTGTTTTGCGGCGACGATGTCCGTCACCATGCCGCGGTCGGTATGGATCTGGCGCACTACCAGTCGGAATGGGTCGGGAAGCATGGGCAGGCTTTCGGGTTCGGCACGGTCATAGCCGTATGCACCCGGCATGGCGAGCGATACGAGATGACCGAGAGCCCATGTCACCATGTAGCCGTTCCCGGTACAGTAACCATCTTTGCGTATGTTGGCACCGATGACACGGGCGATATCCTGCCCGACACTCGGCTTTTCAGTTATTATTGCTATCATTCAGGTGAAATTTAAACCGTTCCCCGCCATAGTCAGGGAGGCAGGGAACGGCGGTTTGACATTGGGTTGTATAAAGACATTGCGCTATGCCGACTTGATGCCGGTAATCTCAAGGAGCGGGAGACCGTTGTCCCTGCGTACAAGCTGCAAGGTCGCGTCGAGAACAACATCCACACCAAGGAATATTAGACTGAGGGATATCACTTTGGTTTTCCCGCCTTGCAGTAGAGTGTCAAGCTCGCCAGCCATCTCCAACTCATCGCGCAAGATGCCGATGGATGCCAGTTCGTCCCAGTCTACGTCTGCAGCATTGAAGGGCATTATGTTTTCCTGATTCATTGTCAAGTTTTTTTGAGTTACACATCATTTAGGGTCAGCTGACGCTCTGGCCCTTGGGCTTGCGTTCCTGCCCCCGGGTCTGGCGCCGTTCCTGCGCCTGCGTGACGACATTGCGCTGCGAGGCGTCGCGTTTGCGGCTGGGATCTTCATTATAGTAGTCCAGACGTCCGGTATTGAAGTTGGCCTTGACATATTGCGAGAATGGTTTGCCGTCGAACCCGATCATACCTTCCACGAGTACGGGTTTACCGTCCTGAAGATGGGCTCTTTGTGTTGCCGTGAGTGTCTTGCCCCACAGTTCCGTCGGGATCTTGAACTGTTCCCGCTGCTCAAAGCCGTCCGGCGTGCGGGAGTAGCTCAGACGTCCGGTTTCGAGGTCGGCTCTGATGAACGAGGAGAATTCCTCGCCACGGCGTGTCACCATGTCGTTAAGGAAAATAACTCGTCCGGCACGTAAGTCTTCACGTTCTTCAGGGGTAAGCTTGACACCGTTTATCTCTTTGGGGATATAGATTTCACGGTCTCCTTCCGGTGAATCGGGGTTGTAGCGGGTGTAGGCGGGGCGGCCGCTCTGTGGATCGAGCTTGACGAACGATGAGAAGTATTCCCCGTCCCTGCGCTTCATGTCCTCAACGAAAATTGCCTTGCCGAGGTTGAGATCTTCTATCTGCTGCTTGGTAAGTTTCACACCGCCGAGTTCCTGACGGTTGAATACTTTGTCGTTCTCGAATATGTATTCTATCCCGCGGCGTTCGGCGCTGATCTGGACATGGGCGTTGAATTCATTGCCTGCCAGCGACTTCATTCCTTCGAGATAGACCGCCTTGCCCTCTTTAAGGTCGTTCTTTTCCTGGTCGGTCAGCTTTACGCCCTTGATTTCGTCGGGGATATATACATTTTCCGCTTTCATTGCCACAACTTCGTTGGTCAGCTTGTCGATGCTGATGAAAGTGGGTACATACTCGCCGCTGCGTGCCTTGAGTTCCACCACGCGCCCCATGTTGCCGGTCTCCAGCAGGTTCTTCTTGTCCTCGTCGGAGAATATGTGCCCGAAGTAGGGGCGGTCGAGGTCGGGTTTCTGGCGCATGCCGTGGATGGCGAGCACCACCGGTCCGTTGACGGACTGCTGGAACGACAGCCTGGCGTCGGTGCGGAGCACGGCCGATCCGAAGTTCATGGTGATAGGAACCATCTGGTTGGTCTTGTACCCCTTGAGCATCTGGTCAAGCAGACCGCGCTCCACGAGATACTCGCGTGACACTCCGAAGAGTTTGAGCTGTTCCCAGTCGATCATAGACTCGTTGTAACGCGGGGCACGCTGTTCGGGCTGTTGTCCTGCGGCTGCCTCTTGCTGTGCCTGCACCTCGCGCGGTGACATGCGCACTTCTTCCTGTACGGGCTGGACGGCCTGTGCCGTCTGCTCTTCGGGGTTCTGTTTTTTCTTTGCCATTTCTTCTACATTTTGTTTATTGGTGCTTATCTGTCTTTCCCCTCTTGGGGTTATCTCGTATTTACTTAGGAATTTCTCCACTGCGTCGGTTCTTTTTCCTGCCGAGAGGTCTTCGATAGCTTCTGTTACCTCTGGGTCATCAAGGAGTTTCTCCTTTACCGACAGTATACCGAAACGCGTCGGGTCTTTGAGCTGGCTCCAGAAATTCTTTAGGAAATTCTCGAACAAGTCCGCATAGCGGTCGATTTTGAGGAATGAGTTGCTGTGCTTTTTGTCGGCTGGGACAGTTTCGTGCTGTCCGTTCCTGTCAAGTTTTGACACCGCCTGCAATATCAGCTCCATCTTGTCAAGGATGAACACAATATCGCTCATCTGCTCATTTTCTGTAACTTTGTGCATCGGGGTTTCGGGTTCCGCCCGTGCTGATTTTTTTGCCATACATTGATGTTTTTGAGTGAGTAAATAGATGTTTTCACTGCAAATATAAGCTCTAAAATCACACAAAATGCTGATTTACAAATGGTTGACAATCTATTACATCGTATGTCATCATGTTGCACCGCAATGGTAGCATCCAACGGAATCGAATAAGCCGATATATGACGAAAAAAGAAGAAACGCGGTTAGAAATGGCATCGGACACGGTTAATCAAAGGGAAGTCCGCAGGGAGGGTGGGAGCTGAGATAAAATGGCATATAGAAAACCGTAATATGCAGAACTGAGAGGCGGAGCTGCTTTTGTCCCCGCTTATATCCGTCTGTAAAAAACAGGCGGCAGACCGGATGTGTTTCTCTACGACATGGTATGAATTATAGCACCGCCACGATTCCATAATGCCGGCGCCACAGTTTTTTCATCTGACCGTCCTATGCGTCACAGGTCGGCATCGCTTGCTAAGTCCCGGCCGACACTACAACTCGGACGGGCGAAACCGGAGCGTTTTTTTCAAGAAAAATTACCGCAGGGAATTTTTTGCAGGAAAACCCGGAGGGCCTGAACGCGAGGATTTCGGTCTCCGAGTTACCTTGAACCGGGGACTTAGCCGGCGATGCCGACCATATTTTTGTAGTATCCAATACCCTCGGGTACGGTAAATCTCCATTGATTTAGTTCGGATGGAGAAATGAATTAACGATATTCAGTCCGCACTTGTTTCAAACAGCGACGAATGTTAAGATGTTACCTTATGTTGAAACTGAAAGTGAGATAAGGTAAAAACTCAACAAGAAAAGTTCGGCTATTTCTCATAAAACCATTACCTTTGCACAAATATAATTTTTATGCAGGATAAACTCGTTTCGCGAAAAAGAGAATGTGAAGAATTGCAGCGGTGCCTGGAATCAGACCGTTCTGAATTTGTAATTATAAGTGGTCGCCGCCGTATAGGCAAGACATATCTCATAGACAAATTTTTCAACTATAAATACGATTTTACATTTGTCGGTGAGCATAAGACGCCTGCAACTGTGCAGATACAAAATTTTATGAGGGCAATTCATAGACGCTCCAAGAGGCGGCAGCCTAAAGCAGCTACCTGGTACGATGCCTTCAATGCGCTTGAAGATTATCTGGAAACATTGCCTTCCAATCGTAAAAAGGTCATATTCATCGACGAGATGCCCTGGATGGACACTCAGCGTTCCAATTTTGTCAGCGCATTGGAAAACTTTTGGAACGGCTGGGGAAACAGACGCACTGATATTATGCTGATAGCCACAGGTTCTGCGACATCATGGATGGCCGATAAGATAGAAGGGAACCAAGGAGGCTTACATGCCAGAATCACATGTAATCTTCACTTGTCTCCGTTTAATCTTGGCGAAACGGAGGAATATCTGCGACAGCGTAATTGTCAATGGGACAGATACCAGCTTCTGCAATGCTATATGATATTTGGCGGAGTCCCTTTTTATTTAAGTCTATTGAACCCTTCAGACAGCCTCACTCAAAACATAGACCGGTTATTTTTTGCAGAAGGGGCGCAATTGAAAGGTGAATTCGATGAACTCTACAACGCTTTGTTTTCACAAGCGGATTCCTATGTTTCCATAGTCAAATTATTATCGGAGAATAAAGCCGGTATGACACGGGAAGACATACTCCGCGGAACTGGTATCGAGGGTGCTTTCCTAAGTAAAATCCTGAAAAATCTTGAACGCTGCGATTTTATTACGCGGCTGTCGCAATATGGCAACAGGACCCGCAACAGCCTGTTCAGACTGACTGATTTTTTCACGCTTTTTTATTACAAGTTCATTGAATCCAACAATACGAAAGATGAAAGATGGTGGAGCAATAATATCGACTCCCGCAGTGTTTCAGCTTGGATGGGGCTTGGTTTTGAATTGGTATGCCTGAACCATCATAGACAGATTAAAACCGCATTGGGAATTGCCGGAGTAGGCACATCCGTATCCACTTGGAGAAGTAAGGCAGATTCAAAAACAGGGATTCCTGGATTTCAAATCGATTTGATCATCGAACGTGCTGACCGTATAATCCATTTGTGCGAAATGAAATTCAGTACGGATATGTATGGCATTACCGAGAGTTATGAGTTGAAACTCAGAGAACGCACAGGATTGTTCCGCATGGCGACCAAGAACAAAAAAGCACTTGTGATTACATTTGTGACGACATACGGAGTGGTAAACGGCAAGCATAAGAGCATCGTCCACAGTGAAGTAAGGATGGATGATCTTTTCAATTCTTAAAATGTCAATTCTGTATGCTCTTTTAATGTCTGACAACATCATTCGAGAGGTCAAAAACTTCGCATGATGTGAGACCGGTTTTAAATTCGGACAATCTAATATAACATTTATGGAAATAATAAGCCTGCACGGAACCGAAGACAAATTGTATGAGCTTGTGGCGCGCCTCGTCATGGATCCGGACATAATCCGCCAGAACAACAATTATCCGTTCAAGACGACACCGCAATACATCTGGCATTTGTGTATGTGTGAAGGTGAGGTTGCCGGGTTCATGCCTGTGAAGAACACGGCGGGAGGATTGTATATTGACAACTATTATGTCAAGGAGGACAAACGTGAGATTCTGGAGGCGCTTATCATATCTGTAATTTCAGCCGCGGACAAACCGGTGACAGCCTTATGTCACAAAAGGCATACCGAGGTGTTCCGCCTGCATGGATTCATCACATGCACAATATTCGCACAGTACAACAGGATGCAACGTGTGGCAGGGAAAGGAGTCGTAAGCCGATGATGCGCAGACTGAATGTATATGAGGCTGTGCAGAAACGTCTGAAACTTGTTTTTGACAACTTCGACTATGTATATGTTTCCTTTTCCGGTGGGAAAGACAGCGGTGTGCTGCTGAATCTGTGTGTGGAATATATTCGCAGGAACCTTCCGGGCAGAAAACTCGGAGTCCTGCATCTGGATTACGAGGCTCAGTATTCCCAGACCACCGAATACGTGGCCGCGCGGTTGGAGGAGGACAGGGACATCCTTGAGGTGTATCACTGCTGTGTGCCCTTCAAGGTGACGACATGCACGTCAATGTATCAGTCATACTGGCGCCCGTGGGAGGAATCCAAGAGAGAGCTGTGGGTAAGGAATATGCCGGAGAATTGCTATACGGCAAACGATTTCTCTTTTTTCAGCGAAGGGCTGTGGGACTATGATTTCCACGGGTTGTTTGCGCAATGGCTCCGGCAAAGGAAACGTGCGCGCAGGATATGCTGCCTCATAGGCATACGCACACAAGAAAGCTACAACCGCTGGCGTACAATACACAGCAGCAGGAACTACCGCCATTTCGGATCTGCAAAGTGGGTTCGCATGATGGGCGGAAACATGTTCAACGCATATCCCATCTACGATTGGAAGACCTCCGACATCTGGACTGCCAACGGTAAATTCCGATGGAGATACAACCGTCTTTACGACCTCTACTATCAGGCGGGGATACCGTTGGGGCGTCAGCGCGTGGCGAGTCCCTTCATCTCCCAGGCCCTTTCCACGCTCTCGGTATATAAGGCCGTCGATCCCGACACATGGGGCAGGATGGTGAGCCGTGTCAACGGGGTGAATTTTGCCGGCATTTACGGGAACACTTTTGCGATGGGATGGAAGTCAATAAAATGTCCCGCAGGCTTCTCATGGAAACAATACATGGAGTTTCTTCTTGGCACTCTTCCCGAGGAAACAGCCCGGAATTACCGTGACAAACTCCGCTTAAGCATACGCTTCTGGAGAGAACGCGGTGGATGTCTCTCCGAAGAAACAATAAGCAAACTTCGGGACAGGAACATACCGTTCAAGGTAGGCGGTATATCGGCATACCGTACCGACAAGCAGCCTGTCAGAATGGAATATCTGGATGACATAGACATCCCTGAATTCAGAGAGATACCGACCTATAAGCGTATGTGTATCTGCATACTGAAAAATGACCATGCCTGCAAATACATGGGGTTCGCGCTTACCAAAAAGGAGAGACTGCTGAAAGAAAAAGTAATGAAAAAATACCGATCGCTGAGTAATGACAAGATATAAGAGTCCCGTATATAACGTAATCGCCGTCCCGTTGGACAAGGTTGTGGCGAACAGTTACAATCCCAATGTGGTGGCGCCCCCGGAAATGAAACTGCTCGAACTCTCCATATGGGAAGACGGATACACTATGCCGTGTGTCTGTTACTATCTGGAAGACACGGACCAATACGAGCTTGTGGACGGGTTCCACCGCTATATGGTCATGAAGACATCCCGACGCATCTATGAGCGGGAAGGCGGTATGTTGCCGGTAACGGTCATAGACAAGGACCTGTCACACAGGATGACCTCCACCATAAGGCATAACCGTGCGAGAGGAATGCACGATGTGGAACTGATGAGCAATATTGTTGCCGAACTGACACGTTCAGGTATGTCCGATGCCTGGATCATGCGCAACATCGGCATGGACAAGGATGAATTGTTAAGGCTGAAACAGATATCCGGGCTTGCCGCGCTGTTTGCCGATAAAGACTTCGGTATGTCGGAAGAATGGAAAGAAGATGACTGATGTGAAATTAGTGTAAAGAATATGAACACCCCCTGTCAGTCTCTTTCAGTTCCTTATTCCTCCCCGCTGTCTTCCTGAGGCAGCAGGTGCTGCAAATTCGGGTCGTTCTTGATACGCTCCATCTCATCTGCTATTATCTGTACTACATCGTTTTTGATCTGCGAGTAATTGCGGTCTATCTGCTCCTGCATGATGTCATTGCCGTCCTCGTCAAGAAAATCATTGATGACGGGGATTTTCCTGTAGGCTTTCGTCTCGGCCGCCACCCTCGCACTGTCAACTATGATGCGCGAGTGAAATATCTTCTGTTCTATCTCCTCCCCGAAATTGTCGGCGACGCTGCCGACAAAGGTGCCCTGTGAGAGATTGGCGATCTTTGATGCGGGGATAAGGGAATCGAGCTGAGTGTTTATAGAGGTCGACGTGTCCTGCCGGTTGATGGATACGGACTGGCGCTGCTGAAGGATTTTGCCGAAACGTTCCGACAGGCTCTTGGCGGTCTCGCCGACAACCTGCCCGCTGAAGATGTTGCCGACTGTATTCTGGATGACCTTCGCCTCCTTGTCGCCGTAGTCGCGGGCAAGCTGCGAGAAATCCTGGAATCCGAGACATACCGCCACCTTGTTGGAACGCGCCGTGGCGATAAGGTTGTCAATGCCGCGAAAATATATGGTCGGAAGTTCGTCAATGATAATTGAACTCTTGAGCTGTCCCTTCTTGTTTATCAGTTTCACGATACGGCTGTTATAGAGTCCGAGCGCAGCCGAATAGATGTTCTGCCTGTCGGGGTTGTTCCCCACGCAAAGGATTTTCGGTGCCTGCGGATTATTGAGGTCGAGAGTGAAGTCGTCGCCCGTCATCACCCAGTAGAGTTGCGGAGAAATCATCCTTGACAGAGGGATTTTCGCCGAAGCTATCTGGCCCTGGAGCTGGTCCTGCGCTCCGCCTTTCCATGCGTCCATGAAAGGAGAAAGATAGTTCTCAAGCGACGGATACGAAGTGAGTATGGTGAATATGTCGGCATATGGCTTGTTGAGAAATTCGATGGCATGGGGGAAGGTGCAGTAGCGTCCCTCCTTGTATATGCGGAGATACCATATTATAGCGGCGAGAAGGATAATCGGCGACTCCACAAAGAAATCGCCCTGTTTCTGGATCCAGGTCTTGTTCAGATTCAGGAGGATAGTGTAAGCCGACTCGTATGCGTCGCTGATGTCCGCCATAAACTGCGGATTGATGGGATTGCACCTGTGAGAGCGGCGCGGGTCATCGAAGTTTATCACATAAAACTCAGGTTTTACCTTGTACTTGTCGAGGTTCTTCAGAAGCTCGTTGTAGGCTATGATTGAGAGGTCATCAAATTTATAATCATAGAGATACATCGCGAATCCTTTGGAAATCTGCTGCCTAATATAATTGTTTACCACAGCGTAGCTTTTGCCGGAACCGGGAGTGCCAAGAACTATGCTGGCGCGGAAAGGGTTCACAACATTTATCCATCCGTCCCATTCCCGGCCCTGATAGACGAACTTAGTTGGCAGATTCACCGAATACTCGTTCTCCATCAGTCGCGTTTCCTGCATGAAGCTCTCGTTGGCAGTGTTGAACACATCGTCCATAAGATTATGGCGGAACATACGGCTCGTCCATATTCCGGCCATCAGCAGCAGTATGTATCCGGCAGTGAGTGTAGCGGTATACAGTCCGGCATTAATCATCGGTGACAGCGGTAGGGAGAGTATCCACCAGTTCATGAAGAAAAGCACAAGTCCCAAAATGTAGGCTCCGTATATTTTCTCCCATGTCATCTTCCGGTTCTTGACGCCCTTGGTGCCGAGACATGAGAGGGCAAGGAATATAAGGGCGAACATCTTTGTCAGGAGCAGGTTCCTGAACAATCCCGCTGTCCGCTGGAAATTCAGCAGAATGCGGTCGACGACACCTATATCAATGCCGAGGTCGGTTATTGCCTGGTAGCAGTACCAGTAAACGTGTATCACTACGAAAATTATGGATATGGCACGCATGAACTCCATGACTTTTGCCAATCCGCGAAGGTCATCTTCCTGTTGCATATTGGAAATCTTTTAATGGGTTTATAATGTCGGTTGTTATCGCAGACCTCGATAACGGCGTTTCTTCTTTTTCTTACGGCGCAGGCTGTTCGCCAGAGCTTCCTCCTGCGGGTCGGGGCCGTTGGTGTCGAGCGAAAGTATTCCGAATGCGTGCTGTATTGCCTCTCCCATGTCGGAGACAGCGTTGGAACGGGTGTCAAAGCGTATGCCGCCATCATCCTGTCCGTCAAGTCCCGGAATATCCGCCGCAGAGTTGAAAAGTTTCTCGAAGGCATTTGCCGAGAACTCCTTGCCGAGCCGGGAGCCGTTATACACCTCCTTGTTGCGGTGGTCTATGAAAGTGGCGCCATATATGCGGCCGTCATCGTTCTCTCGGAACACCACGTCTATGCCGCGCGAAGCCAGCAGGGAAATGAAGGTGTCCCTGTCGCCACGACAACCGTGCTTCGCAATGGCGACATCATTGACGATTTTGGGTTGCCATTTCTTCGCCTTATAGTCACGGGCATTGTAGGCGACACGTTTCTGCACACCATCATACCCGAACCGCTTGCCGAGCAACGATGATTTTACGGGAGTGCATACCGGGCGCCCGGAATCATCGGTAACCGTATAGACAATACCGTTGTATGGGGTTCCTTCATGCTCGCCCCTGACCTGCTTCGTCTCGATGTTGAAGCAGGAGAGCAACGCGCTGTATTCTCCGAACGACTGGAACCGGTATGATGAAAACACACTCTTGAGTATGTTGCCGATCTGACGCTTAACATCACCGTCACGGTAATCAGCCTTTTTCAGATACGGTTCCAGCAGTTCCCGACGTTTGTCGGCAACCTGCTGCAAACCGAATTTCCGTTCCAGTTCGCGGCATGCCCGCATTGAGCGGTTCCACTCGTATGAATCATCAATCTTCTCGCCCCGCGCGTTCACACAGGTAGACACTATATGTATATGGTGACGTTCTATGTCTTCGTGGAGGAATACGATGTATGGCTGGGAGCCATAGCCCATCTTCCGCATATATTCCGCCGCCAGCTGTGCAAGCTGTGTCTCGGACAGATTGTCATCAAGCGATGGATTGAGCGAGATATGTAGTATAGGTTTGTCAGTGTTTTTATTTGCCAACAAATAGTTACGGAAGCCGTATATTGCATTCTGCATACTTATGTCTGGATTTCCCGCAGAATCCGTCACCATTCCGTTCCCGAAGATTATACGGGCGGTGTTTTTATCCACTTTCTGCCAGTTATAGGCGAGTGCACCGTATAGCGAAACGCCACGGTTTATTTTCGCCACCATGTCAGTCGGGAATATGGGTGTTCAGGTACTTCTCCTTGTACTCATTGATGAGCGCGACAATCTGACGGCTCACAACCACAAGCTCCACGGTCTCCTTCTCCAGCTTTCGGAGCAGCACGAACGCCCGCTTGTCACCGAAATTGGTCTTGACCGCCTTCACCACCTGGTTGTAGTTGTTGCCGATGGCCTGGAACTGGTGATAGAAATTGGTGAGACGGATATAGAAATCCGTCGTCGCAGGGTCTATTTTTATCACCCTGGATGCCTCGTCAAGAACCTTCATCTTGATGTAACGCGCACGGTATCTGAGACCTGATTTCTGGAAAAGGATCTCGAAACGCCCGTTCTCTTCCGACGTGAGCTTGATGCTGTAACGGAAAACAGCCGGGTCTTTCTTAGGCTTCCGGCCTGTCGTTTTCTTTCTTTTTGTCCTGTTTTCGTCTGCCATAATGATATGTTTTTGGGTTCTTATAATCCGGGACGGATTTCCGACTTTGGAGGAAATCCCCTCCCGAGCCGTCAGGCGAGCGGCAAGTTGTTTTGGAATGCCCGAATTTATTTCGGGCTGCCCAAAACACAACTTGCTATGTTCGCTTGAACATGAATTTTCCTTCGTCAAATTGTTTCCGGGCCTCTTGCCTGACTTTAGCTGGTATTTCCACCGATTGAATCGGTCCGTTTCCTTGTCTGTGGCAAAGTTACAGCCATTTACCCGGCTGTGAAATAGTGCGTTATATGTAACACGATGACATCTGATGACACATAATGCCAGAGGCTTGACTGAATGGTTGAAAGTCGGGAAAAACTCTGTTTATTTGCAGTGCGGAAGGAATCAATCATCCATCCGACAACGGAATGAAGGTGCGTCGGAGGCGTGCTTCCAATATCGGAAAAACGGAATATTTCGACCATCCTTCCTATATATGCCGGATGACCGGATACAATATCGAAACAGACCGTTAACAGTGGAATCGGTGGAATGCCGGAAACATCCGATAACGGTGTAGTGGACAAAGCTGATAACGGTTAAGGCGACGGATGATTCCTGTATCGGTTGAAACAAACATTCTTAATTCATAAAAACAAAGAAGCATGAAAAAGAAACCATTGTTCATAGCTGTAAGCAACCAGAAAGGCGGAGTCGGCAAATCGGCTATCACAGCGTTGCTTGCAAGCTATTTCCACTATGTTAAGGAACTCAATGTCGCGGTTATTGACTGCGATGCACCCCAGCACAGCCTTTACCGTATGCGCGAGCGGGACATGCAGTCAGTGGAACGCCACGACAGCTACCGCCAGCTTATCGTGAACCAGTGGGAACGTATCCACAAGAAGGTCTATCCGATTATAGGATCCACGGCAGACAAGGCGAGGGAAGCTGCCGGAGAAGTGGCTCAGAATGGAGATTTCGACATAATATTTGTCGATCTTCCAGGAACGGTCAACTCACAGGGAGTATTCAGCACAATCGTGAACATGGATTATGTGCTCACGCCAATAATTGCAGACAGAATCGTGATGCAAAGCAGCCTGTCATTCTCTGCCACTGTGCTGGAATTCATCAAAAAAAGGAAGGATTTCCCGTTAAGGGATATCATATTCTTTTGGAACCGCAGGGACCGGCGCACCAATACGGAGGTGTTCGATATCTTCAACAGCATGATGCAGGAACTCGGAATGACAGTGCTTGATACTGTCCTGCCTGAAACCTGCCGGTATGATAAGGAACTGTCCACTTCCGGGAAGGGGTATTTCAGATGCACCCTGTTGCCGCCGCCCGCAAAACTGTTGAAAGGCAGCGGCATCGCTGAACTTGCAGAAGAACTTATCGTGAAACTTGAATTGTGATTGGAATCATGGCAAAAAAGACAACAAGAACAGTAGATGAGGATATGCTCAAAGATATGATGATGTCCGACATACCTCTGTATGGCCGTAAGACCTCAGCCGATGATATGGAGCAGTCTGAAATTCAGGAGGAGGCTGTTGTTTCGGAACAGACCGATGCCGGAGCAGCAAAAAAGACATGTGGAGAGTCAAAAGAAACCGGAGCACCAAAGAATCGCAAGAAGAAGGAGCTTTCTGCATCCGATTACCGCAGCAGATTTCTGACCAACACGCAGGCGTCCAACCGTTCCCATGTCTATATCAACAGGGAGGTTATGGACTGTATCAGACGATATCTTCCAGTCATAGCCCCCGGTGTCAGCGTGTCGGGATATCTCAGCAACATATTCATGGATCATATCCAGTCACATTGGGATGAAATCAATGAACTGTACACAATCGAATCGGCAAAACCTCTAAAACAAGTATAAATTATGGGAACGTATGTCTATCTGACCGTCAAGGTCATCTGTGCGGTCTATATCCTATATAGATTCCGGCTTTTCCTGTTCAGCCGTAAGGCAGACGGTCTGTGGGACAAACTGTATTGTTGGGCGCGTATCATACGTATAAAGATGTGGCACAGGCACAAAAAGCGGATGTACGCCAGTGCTGAACGTGAGAAACACCGTAAAATCTGCAGCAATAGGAAAAAGGATACACACGCTGTTGCTCCTGCCAGACATTGTGAGGTCATAGGCAAGACCAAGAGCGTCTACATACCCGATCCGAAGAGAGCCGTGGAACCTGTAAAAAGTGAGCCATTGCCGAAATCGGACTTTATCGGTGAAGACGAAGATATTTCAGCCGATGAAGTGGATGACAACCTTGAACCGGTGGTGGACCGGGAGTTGCAGGACCTTATGGCACTCGGCCTTTGTGAACCAGATCCGGATTTTTCGCAGGCCATGACATATGAAGACCTGAACAATATGGTAGCGATGGCTTCAGGAGCCAATACGAATACAGCGGATATGGCCCGTGCTGTCGAGACACTGTATTCTCTCCGTCAATCTGACATATATGAATTCATACTCTGCGAGTCCGGCAACAAAGAGCGGATAGAGGTACTCATGCGTGAGCGATTTGATGAAAACGATACACATCATCCACCGCTTCAGTCCCCACCGGAAGCACCAGGTTTCGACTGGAGTCCGTATGTATGATAAAACTGTATCAAAAAATCGGAGTGAACTGCAGACAACGACAGAAAATCGATTTAGTATGGCCGTAAGGATAATAATTAGATTTTTCCACTATCTCCACAGCAATATTTCATTGATAAAAGACATGACGGTTTACACAAATTTTTCACAAATATGGAGCATTTAGAATAAAATTTTCAATCAATATGTCTCATAACGCTTTCTGCCTTCTATTTGTCTACGACCATCTTCTACTATTGCGGTCAGCCTTAAAATTTCATCCCTTATAGGTAGATTATCCTCTAATTTTTGTGTGACTACGTTTTTTATGTCATCTAAAAACCATCCAACAAACACATCTTGATTGTCTTCGTGCCCATTTCGGGGTACTCGTTGTTGTTGAATAGCAGAATCTACCTCTTTAAATAGTTCTTTCTCTAATTCTTTATATAATGAACCTCCATTTTGGGGGTGGGTTGTAATTATCTGACTAATCATTCGATACAACTTATTTAGAATGCCACATAACGGATTTAAACTGGAATGTTCGGAAGCAGGATTGTCTATAAATTTTAAATCGACATCTTGTTTTTTTGTCCATAAATCATACAATATCTTTGCTTCATTGCAAACTGTAGAAACCAACATACACATCTCATATGGTGGAGTTTTATAGTTAGTTTCATATTCTTTAACAACAGTTGTCAATAAAAGATAAACAGATTGATAGTCATGAATTTCGAAAAGGAAATCAATATAATCTTCCAATATCTTGAATAATTTGTCAAAAACGTAGCGGTGTAAATTCGTTCTATAGTCCAGATAATTGCCAGTTAAACTCGGAAGATTGTCATCCTTGTAATATTTTAGAAGTTCTATACAATTAGCTATTGATTTGTCATAACAATTTTTGGCATCTTGATATTTGCGTAGATGCCTTAAACAAATCCCTTTTGAATAGTAAAGCTCAATCAATAACATCCTCAACATCTTATATCTTTCACTATCTAAATAATAGTTACCTTCTATCTGTGTTTTAATATGGAGAAAGTTGGAGCCTTCAAAAGAACAAAAATATTCTAATGCGATTTGGTATTGCGCTTTCAATAAAGCAGAAGTTCCCTTCTGAAAAATATCCAACGAAGTAAAACCTAACCTATTCGTACATTTTAGTATGTCTTCGTTAAAATACTTTGTTTGGGTTCTAAGTGGATCTATTTTACCATTCGAAGATGCAACTCCTGCTACATCTGCATACAAAGTTTCCCCAGTGAGTCCAAAAAAATCTTTTAGAACTCTCTGGATTGGTTCTTTCCAATGTGGTGGTATGGGGAGAATGAATATTGGATGTTCTGATATATCAAATTTTTCAATTCCAAAAACAAATATGCTGTCTTGACGGGCTATTCTTGAATTGATATTAGATGGCTTCCATAATAAAAAACGACAAAGAGGGACTCCATGAAAATCAAGAGTACGAGATGTACGGTCAATTAATTGTTCAATTTCACTTCTTTCCCTATCATGATTTAAGAAAACTAAATTATTACGTTCAATTGCATCTGTATTTGTATCATAACAAAAAACATATCCGACTTGAGGATCTGAATTTGCATAATCTTGTGTGGCAAACCATAAAGAAATTAAGAAGTTGGTACTAAAATCAACAAGACATGTTGCCGCACCTTTATGTTGAAGTTCAGCCAGAAGTTCTAAATCTGAAAAAGTTCCGTATTCCACGGGATAACGACTTTTTGTTTCTGCAATAAGGTTCTTAAGATAAGCAACATAATCGTATTGTGTTCTGTTTAACTGATGATATAACCTCACAGCGGCTCCAGAACGTATATATCGAGGCTTAATCAATTCAAATAATTCATTCTTTTCATTATTCTCTCTGTCACTTAATCCTACAATCTCTCTTAACAATTCCAACGCTTTGCTTTTGTCATGGTAGGTTTTCCCACAAACATGCCGAAGCATTTGATTATGTTTTTCCTTATAAAACTTTTCTTGCGCTTTCTTTTTATCCTTTTCTTGGAATTTTATATTATTCAAATCTTTATGAAGAAGTCTGTTCATTTCCTGTGGATTTTCATCCAAATATTTAGTTATAACAGACGATGAGGTAAAATGTCTTTGTGTTATGCCACGAAATATGTATCGAGGTGTAACAATCTGATTAGTCTTAACTTTTTCAGACATCTCTTGTAGACAGTCAAACAGAGCCTTTACATAAGACCATCCTATAAATATATCATTATTCTCGTACATTGATATCCTATTATTTTACATTAATAAAATGGAAGAGCCTAAACGCAATTACAATATTACAAAAAATATTTTGATAAATCGATAGCTTCCATAAGAAAATGGATTTCATAGTCCAATCTTTTGACTTTATTCGTGATGAATAACTCAAATATGGTCGGCTTATGTATTTAGAGACGGCTAGCTCCTACGGAGATTTGTATTTATAATACAGTCTTTTTGTTTCTCAGGTACATTTACAAAAACTAGAACACCATTCCTTCCGAATCTTTTGATTTCCGGTTTCTGCGGTTTAGATATCTCCAGTCATCCATGACGCTGAATATATCATGTGGATAGCAATATTCAAACTTATGCCGTTCAAACTTGTGTTCGCTTACCTTCCGATGAGCGCGAATTATATGGCACACAAAACGATAGCATTTCATTAGGTCGCCAAGTATTGTGTTCTCCGTGCCAGTATGCGGATTATAATACCCACATGAGAGGTTTATGCAAGACACAGGCAGCCCTCGTGTCTTGAGCGTATATACATCTGTCATTAAACCCGCACACTCCGCATAACCATATTTCTCCGGTTCAACCGCGCTAATGAATTCATCTGAACAAAGCGCCGTACCGCTTATCTGTGTAACAATATCTCTGTTTCCCTTGCGATCGCACTGTATCACGAAACGGCAGTCATTGAAGAAATCCATATCGGCACGGCTGCTTCCTATGCACCCAGTTTCCTCGCCGACGAAGAAAGCACATTTCATATTCTTGAACCGCTCCAACATCTTGAGACATATCCAGATGCCGTTTTTGTCATCGGCACCTATTCCTGTCTGGCATTTCCTATTATGGTCATAGCCGATCACCATCTCGTCAGCCACTACGTATGCCCCGTAGTTTCCGGTCTTGTTACGGTGAACCTCGTCGATATGTGAAACCACGCAAGGGTAGGTGTCTGCGTGACCTTTGACAGCGTATATATTGCCGGTCTTGTCTTTCCGGCAGGCGACTCCCATCTTTTTAAGCTCCGTCATTATATATTTTGCCATGCGCCTTTCTTTGCCGGACGGTGACGCGATATTATACAGCTCTATAAGTCTTTCCATATCGTCCTTCATTACTGGTTATTGAACAGTCTCTCGATTTGCAGATAGCGTTTCAGCTGAGGTATAGGTTTCCCTCTCTTGAAGAGTGAGGAGGGGTAATGTTCTCCTTTATAGGGAACAGGATGACCGTTCAACACCCTCCCGAATATTGTCTCCGTATAGATTTCCGACACGCACTGGCCACAGAATTTGTTATAGGAATCATTATGAACACGGTTGCAACGCGGACACACATAGGCGGTGCGCGTCGCATATCCGCTCGTTGACTGGCAATCGGCAATCTGGTTGCCGATGTAATAATTGCTGAGTTCAAGACACTCTCCGTTCACAGTCAGATTGATGAAGGTATCAAGATAGGGAACCCCTCTTTTGTGCCACTGACCTACCGGCACATCAAGCACAAGGTCGGCGGAGGTCTCGTTATCTTCTTCCAGTTCCGCTATGGGGTTCAGGGCAACGACGTCCCGTTGATGTGAGAAATCGTTGTATTTCTTTCGGAAGGTTATCCCTGCTTTCTTTGCCGCATCCTTCATCATGTCGATGATGAATGTATGGGATGTGTATATACGGTCCATGAGTGACACATCCACATCCGCCTCGTATTCCCGATGCCATCTGAGTCCTTCCCATATTATTGCACGTCCGAGGATATTTGAATCCCTGTCCTTGGCGACAAGGATTTTGGCGCCGGCGAAGTTACGGTAGAAGTCGGCTGCGTTACGGGCCTTGTCCTCGGTACGCATACATGAACTATGGAGAGTAGATATGTCGTTGTCGGTAATTATGGTGTAGTTGTCCTCGCAGTACGCCTCATAAAAGTCCTTCATGCTTGAATATATTTTTATCGTCACGCGGCTGTCGAGCGTGATGGCGCTGATGAAATACTTTATCTCCTCGGAATCATATTCGGGAAGGTTCTTGAACAGCCCCACAAATGTCGAGGGGTCGATGTCCGTGCGGTTTTCTTTGAACCACGGCGCGCTCGGATTTCCCTTGTCGGGGAAGTTCTCATGTTCAAGGTTCTTGGCGCAGGCCGTGAACATGATGCGTATCTTATGGAATGAATCATGGTTCGGCTTGATACGCTTGGTAGTAAAATAGTTGTATGTACCTCTGATTACTTCCGAGGCGTCGCGGTTCTTTCCAAGTTCGGACAGTATATCCTCCGCCACCATGCTTCCGTTGGTCGCCGCGTTTTGTAGGCGTGACTTCATTTCAGGGCTGATGCTGATTTTCATATATGCAGATTTTTTAATTAGACATAGACCGGCTCTCGGAGCCAGTGTTCCGGTTTTCTTACGGCCATTACAGCTGTGGACCGGATTGTACAAGGCTTTTTGGAAAAATACCGGAGCGCAGCGAGGATGATTTTTCCAAAAACCGCAAGGCCCGGCCTTGTTCAATCCACAAGGGACACAGCTAATTTTGCCGTCAAGAAAATCGGAATTATGGCACATCCTTTTTATCCTCCATCCATCATTTCCATATGTCATTTACAACCTGTAAAAATGCTGGCGATGCAACGTGATGACACACGGCGACACACATCGTCAGACTTGTAAATCAACGGATTAAGTGCTATATATTTGTGGTCGAAATCATTTTTTGTCTCACTTTTAAATATTTCGACACATGAAAAAAAGAATTATTCTCGCAGTTGTGGCACTCCTTACTACAGCTGGGGCATACGCCCAGGGCAACGGTATCGGCGGCATCACCGAAGCCACCAACATGGTGACATCTTATTTCGATCCCGCTACAAAGCTCATCTACGCCATCGGAGCCGTTGTCGGCCTTATCGGAGGTGTGAAGGTCTATTCCAAATTCTCATCGGGAGATCCCGACACATCCAAGACGGCAGCCTCATGGTTCGGTGCCTGCATCTTTCTGATAGTGGCCGCGACAATCCTCCGCTCATTCTTCCTCTGATTATGGCAGAGTACACAGTCAATAAGGGGATAGGCCGCAGTCCTGAGTTCAAGGGCCTCAAGAGCCAGTATCTGTTCATCTTCGCCGGCGGACTTCTCGCACTGTTCGTAATCTTCGTGGTGATGTATATGGCAGGCATCGACCAGTGTGTGTGCATAGGATTCGGGGTAGTGTCGGCATCGCTGCTCATCTGGGGAACATTCCGTCTCAACACACGCTACGGCGAATTCGGGCTTATGAAATTGCAGGCCTCGCGCAACCGTCCCCGCCATATCATCAGCCGCAGGAGCTTCAACCGGCTGTTTTCAGTAACTTCAAAAAACAGAAGCGTATGAGAAATGTCATGAAAGCCGCCACTCTCGAGAGCAAGTTTCCATTGCTCTCGGTGGAGGACGGCTGCATCATCAGCAAGGACGCCGACATCACCGTGGCATACCGCGTGGAGCTGCCGGAGCTGTTCACGCTCACGCAGACCGAGTACGAGGCGGTGCATTCCGCATGGACCAAGGCCGTGAAAGTGCTTCCGGCATACAGCATCGTACATAAGCAGGATTTTTTCATTGAGGAGAGCTACAAACCTGATATCTGCCGCGACGACTTAAGTTTCCTAAGCCGTTCATTCGAGCGGCATTTCAATGAACGTCCGTACCTGCGGCACGACTGCTACCTGTTCCTCACCAAAACCACCCGGGAGCGCAGCCGCACGATGAGCAACTTCAACGCGCTCACGCGGGGATTCATCACCCCGAAAGAGATGCAGGACAAGGAAACTGTGGCTCGTTTCCTCGAAGGCTGCTCCCAGTTCGAGCGCATAATCAACGACAGCGGGTTCGTGAAGATAAGCCGTCTTACGGATGATGAGATCACCGGTACTGACAAGGAGGCCGGTATAGTGGAGAAATACTTCTCGCTCTCGCAGGAGAATACCACCTGTTTGCAGGATATTACGCTCAATCCAGGCGAAATGAGAATCGGGGACAACTTTCTGTGCCTGCACACGCTTTCGGATCCGGAGGACCTGCCGTCAAGTGTCGCCACAGACTCCCGTTATGAGCGTCTGTCCACCGACCGCAGCGACTGCCGCCTGTCGTTCGCCGCACCCATAGGGGTACTGCTGACCTGCAACCACATCGTGAACCAGTATCTGTTCATTGACGTCTCCGCCGAAAACCTGCGTAAGTTCGAGCAGACAGCCCGTAATATGCACTCGCTGTCGCGATACAGCCGCTCCAATCAGATAAACCGCGAGTGGATAGAGGAATATCTTAATGAGGCACACAGCAAAGGGCTGACTTCGATACGTGCGCACTGCAATGTGATGGCGTGGAGCGACGACCGGGAGAAACTGAAACGTATCAAAAACGATGTCGGGAGTCAGTTGGCACTCATGGAGGCTAAACCACGTCACAATACCGTTGATCTGCCGACGCTGTTCTGGGCCGCAATCCCCGGCAATGCAGGCGATTTTCCTGCCGAGGAGAGTTTTTACACCTTCATTGAGCAGGCGTTGTGTCTGTTCGTTGAGGAAACCTCCGGCAAGGATTCTCTCTCGCCGTTCGGCATGCGCATGGTCGACCGTCTGACGGGAAAACCAATCCACCTTGATATTTCCGACCTGCCGATGAAGACCGGTGTGATAACCAACCGCAACAAATTCATCCTTGGCCCTTCCGGCTCAGGCAAGTCGTTCTTCACCAACCACATGGTTCGGCAATATTTTGAACAGGGAACCCATGTGCTGCTGGTGGATACGGGCAACTCCTACCAGGGGTTGTGCAATCTTATCAATGCGAGAACACAAGGCGAAGATGGCATATATCTCACCTACGAAGAGGATAACCCGATATCATTCAATCCATTCTTCGTCGAGGATGGAGTGTTCGACATCGAGAAGAAAGAGTCCATAAAGACGCTTATCCTCACCTTGTGGAAACGTGACGATGAACCGCCTACCCGTGCCGAAGAAGTAGCCCTGTCAAACGCCGTCAATCTCTTCCTGGAGAAAATCCGTAGCGACAGGTCGATAGTACCCTCGTTCAATACCTTCTACGAGTTTATCCGTGACGAATATCAGGAGATACTGAAGATGAAGCGCACCCGCGAAAAGGATTTTGACGTGTTCAATTTCCTGAACGTGCTTGAACCGTACTACCGCGGCGGTGAGTATGATTTCCTGCTCAACTCCGACAGACAGCTGGATTTGCTCAATAAACGCTTCATTGTCTTTGAGCTGGACAATATCAAGGATAACAAGGTTCTGTTTCCAGTCGTCACCATAATTATTATGGAGACTTTCATCAACAAGATGCGTAAACTCAAAGGTATCCGCAAGATGATACTGCTTGAAGAGGCGTGGAAAGCGATCAGTAAGGAAGGTATGGCGGAATACCTTAAATATCTATTCAAAACGGTCAGAAAATTTTTTGGTGAGGCAGTGGTAGTGACACAAGAGGTCGAGGACATCATATCCTCTCCGATTGTCAAGGGTACCATCATCAACAACTCCGACTGCAAGATACTGCTGGACCAGCGTAAATATCTCAACAAGTTCGACGAAATACAGGACTTGCTCGGTCTTACCGACAAGGAACGCGCCCAGATTTTATCCATAAATATGGCGAACCACCATTCACGGAAATACAAAGAGGTGTGGATCGGTCTAGGCGGCTCGCAGTCGGCGGTCTATGCCACAGAGGTGTCGCTTGAGGAATATGTGTGCTACACTACTGAAGAAACCGAGAAACTTGAGCTTACGCGCCTTACCCAAAAACTCGGCGGTAACATAGAGCTTGCCATACGCCAGCTCGCAGAAAGAAAACGTAATTCAAATCCGTAACATAAAATCCAGAATGACATGAAGATAACAGCCTGGCTCAGAAAATTGCGTCCCAGATCGCAGAGCAGACCGGACTACCGTGAATTACAAGAGCTATCAGAAAAAGCACAACATGCTGCCGGCGTATACAATTACGAGGAACTTGCAAAACTGATAAGAGAATATCGGAACTCGGATGAAGCCGTTGAGCGTATCGCTCTTATCATTGCGAAGTCCGAACCCTTTATCAGTCCTGCATCCGCCACGAACCGATATGCCATAGAAATGATGGAAGTGCTGGCGGATACACCCTTTATGGAAAAGCATGGCAGCCGCCTTTCGGATATCGCTTTCGAAGATGCTTCCCCGGTACACGGACTGATTGCCATGTACACTTTTATGCGTGATGCCGCCATGAAAGATTATCAGGCAGAAGGGTTGGCGCGACCGGAACATACGGAAGTTGCGAGTGCCGGCAGAATTCTGGACTACCGTCGGCAAGGACGCGATATATCCGAGCTGTGCGACCTTGCGTTATATGCCGATATGCCTTCGGGGTATGTAAAGATGCGCTACGGACTTGGAGATGTATGCCTCACTTACAGCTACATTGAACGATATCTTCTGGATAACGAGGCCTATGGTATTTCTACAGAAATGCGTAAAGAACACACATTGGCGCAGGCAGACATGTGCAAGGCCGCAGAAAAAGCGGTGGAAAGTATCCCCGGAGTCAAGCTTCCCAATTTCTACCTGGAATATCTGGATCGGGAGCTTGAGAAACTGGGCCGCATTGCAGCGTCACCCGATGTTGTCAACGACCTAATCCATATCAGGCAGGATTTCCTGACCAAGTATGGCATCGACAGGCTTGCATCCCCGGAAGAACAGTCCCGGCAGGCACAGAAAGCCTATTGCGAACTGGATGCCCGCTGTGTACGGATGACAGGACGCAGACCGTATGCTGACAGCCTTAATATTGCTATTGATAAAAAAGTGGGGAATGCCAACACCTCAGCGGATAAAGTTCAACAGCAACCGGTTGTCCGGAACCATATCCGTAATCCGCCTCCATCAAGAGGCAAAAGCCGCAAGCCCTCTTTCTGACTTCAAAAACAGATTTATCCACCATCAAAATTTTAAGAATCATGAAAATGAAATCACTAATCGCATGCGTGCTCTTATTGTCCGCAGGGCTGACAGCAAGAGCGCAGTGGGTTGTCTCCGACCCCGGAAACCTTGCGCAGGGCATCATCAATGCCTCCAAGAACATTGTACACACATCTTCCACTGCGAGTACCATGCTTCAGAACTTTCAGGAGACAGTGAAAATCTACCAGCAGGGTAAGGAGTATTACGACGCCCTGAAAAAGGTCAAGAACCTGTTGCGTGACGCCCGTAAGGTGCAGCAGACCATCCTAATGGTCGGCGAGATTACCGACATCTATGTGAATAACTTTCAGCTGATGCTCTCCGACCCTTATTTTACGTCGGAGGAACTTAGCGCCATAGCTCTAGGCTACACGAAGCTGCTGGAGGAAAGCGCGTCGGTTCTGACCGATCTCAAGACGGTGGTCAACGAGAACGGCCTGTCGATGGGTGACAAGGACCGCATGGATGTCATAGACAAGTGCTATACACGCATGCACGAATACCGTGGACTCGTGAGGTACTATACCAATAAGAACATTGGAGTGTCCTACCTGCGTGCGAAAAAGAAGAATGACCAGGACCGTGTGCTGTCGCTCTACGGCACTCCCGGCGAACGCTATTGGTAACCATAAAACAGCATAATATGGTATTGATGGCTATTGACTTCGACAACCTACACCAGATTCTAAGGAATCTTTACGATGAGATGCTGCCGCTATGCTCCCAGATGACGGGGGTGGCGAAAGGGATTGCCGGCCTCGGGGCCCTGTTCTATGTGGCCTATCGGGTATGGCAGTCGCTCTCGCGTGCCGAACCTATAGATGTATATCCGCTTCTCCGTCCTTTTGTCATCGGATTCTGCATCATGTTCTTCCCGACGGTGGTTCTGGGCACCATAAACAACGTGCTTTCCCCGATCGTCACCGGCACAAACGGCATATTGCAGACCCAAACGTTAGACATGAACCGCTACCGCGAGCAGAAGGACCGGCTTGAGCTTGAGGCGATGAAACGCAATCCGGAAACAGCATACCTGGTGGACAAGGCGGAATTCGACAAAAAACTTGATGATCTTGGTATTACAGATGCGCCGGAGATATGCGGCATGTATATCGACCGCGCCATGTACAACACCAAGAGATGGTTTCAGGAACTGTTTCGAAATCTGCTGGAACTGATGTTTCACGCTGCAGCCCTAGTGATAGACACGCTCAGGACATTCTTCCTCGTAGTACTTTCGATATTGGGTCCCATATCGTTTGCCATATCTGTATGGGACGGTTTTCAGGCCACGCTCACGCAGTGGTTCGTGAGGTATATCAGCATTTACCTGTGGCTCCCTGTCAGCGATCTTTTCAGCAGCGTGCTGGCGAGGATACAGGTGCTGATGCTTCAGAAGGACATTGAGCAGCTCACAGACCCGAATTTCATTCCGGATGGCTCCAACGCCGTGTACATCACCTTTCTCATCATTGGAATAATCGGGTATTTTACCATTCCCACTGTAGCGGGATGGATAGTGCAGGCTGGAGGCGGTGCAGGAAACTACGGCAAGAACGTGAACCAGACCGCATCCAAGACCGGATCTATTGCCGGAGGTGCGGCAGGAGCCGCCATCGGTAACATCGGCGGCCGCCTTATTAAATGAAAATCATTAAAACAGTGTTCCCATGCAGTTCAAATCATTAAAAAACATCGAGAGCAGTTTCCGCCAGCTCCGGCTGTTCGGTATAGTATATCTGTGTGTTTGCACGCTCCTTGTAGGGTATTCGGTATGGAAGGCATACCGTTTCGCCGAGGCCCAGCGCCAGAAGATATACGTACTTGACGAGGGAAAGTCGCTGATGCTGGCTCTGGCGCAGGATCTTTCGCAGAACCGTCCCGTGGAGGCGCGTGAGCATGTGAAGCGTTTCCACGAGCTGTTCTTCTCGCTGGCTCCCGACAAGAGCGCCATCGAGGGTAACATACAGCGCGCCCTGTTCCTTTCCGACCGTTCGGCCTACGGCCATTACCGCGACCTCGCCGAGCAGGGGTACTATAACCGTGTCATTTCGGGAAACATAACCCAGCGCATAGAGATAGACAGCGTGAAATGTGATTTCCAATCTTATCCCTACGACGTGGTGACCTATTCGCGTCTCACCATCATTCGCGAGAAAAGCGTTACCGAACGCTCCCTGGTGACACGGGGACGACTGCTAAACTCCACACGCAGCGACAATAATCCGCACGGTTTCATCCTTGAGTCTTTCCGGGTTGTGGAGAACCGGGACCTGAGGGTGTCTGATAGATAAAATCACAAACGATATGAAGATTAAAGAAATGCTTATCAGGATAAAGGACGCAGCCGACGACCGTCTGCGCTCCTTCTGCGGTGCCCTGACACCGGAAAAACGGCTTGCCGCCATACTGATACTTGGCGCACTGTTCGCCGTGGTGAATTTCTATATGATATTCCGTGCCATATACGACATCGGACGAGAGGAGGCTCCCCGTGAGATCATCAAGATTACCCCGATCGATGTTCCCGACTTCATCGGTACCGAATCTCAGGAAGAGATGGTGCATGACATGGAAGAGTTCTTCAAACAATTTAATTCGGAAGAAGATGAGTAACGACGCTAAAAAACTGAAACGCCGCCAAGCTGTAAAGAAATATCTGGTGTTCACACTTATGTTCATCGTGTTCGGCGCCTGCATGTGGTTCATCTTCTCCCCGTCGGATTCTGATCGTGCCGAGAAGGAGAGGCAAGAGGGGTTCAACACCGAACTTCCGGATCCGAGGAATGCCGCGATTGTCGATGACAAAATGACGGCCTACGAGCAGGAGTCCATGCGTAAGAAACGCGAGGAGAAGATGCGGACTCTTGAGGAAATGACCGCTCACGGCTCCGAGCAGAATCAGGTTCCTGTATCCGACAATCCTTCAACAGTGGATATTTCGTCGGATATAATGATAGTGGATGATGAGAGCAGTAAAACCCAGGTTGCCAAGTCCCGTGGTGGTCCCTTCTCTTCATCGCATAATGCCTATCGGCAAATAAACGAGACGCTCGGCAATTTCTACGATCAGCCTGCCGAAGACCCCGAAAAGGAAGCGATGCGCGAGGAGATAGAGATGCTCAAGCAGACCGTGGCGCAACAGTCGCAGTCACCCGGCACATCGTATGCCGAGCAGGTTGCTCTTTTGGAGAAGTCATACGAGCTTGCAGCAAAGTATATGCCTGACGGAAAGGATACCCCTGCAAAACGTGAGGATGAGGACCACTCCGGCAATGACAGCAAGACAAAAGCCATGTCTGTCTGTCGGGTATCGATTCCGGTGGTGTCCTCTCTTCCTCAGTCTGTCAGTGATTCCACCATGATAGCCCGTCTGTCAGGGCCATGCAATTTCGGGTTCAACACGGCTGTCGGTGGGAGCTTGTCATCAGATAAGAACACCATAAGCGTTTGCGTGCATGGCGACCAGACCGTGGTAAGCGGACAGAGTGTCAGGCTCCGGCTACTTGAGCCGATGCGTGTGGGAAGGCATGAGCTGCCCCGAAACGCACTCCTTACGGGCGACTGCCGCATACAGGGTGAACGGCTGAACATTATCATATCGCAGGTAGAGCATTCCGGCAACATCATACCTGTTGAACTCTCGGTATATGACAACGATGGCCAGACGGGAATATTCATACCCGGCTCGATGGAGGCGAATGCCGTGAAGGAGATGGCCGCCAATATGGGGCAGAACCTCGGTACAACCATATCAATCACCAACCAGTCCGCCGGGGATCAGCTTCTGTCGGAACTCGGCAAGGGAGCGATTCAGGGAGTGTCTCAGTACATCTCCAAAAAGATGCGCCAGGAGAAGGTACGGCTGAAATCCGGCCATGCCCTGATGCTTTATCAAAAACAATAACCAACCAATATCAACCAATTAAATTTCAAACGACATGAGAAAATTCTTTTTGATTCTCGCCCTTGTTATGGGCGCAGTGAGCGTTTTCGCTCAGGAAACCGAAGGCGACCTCTACCACGGTCTCACCAAGAAGCTGACATTCGACCGCATGATTCCTCCTTATGGGCTTGAAGTGACCTACGACAAGACTGTTCACATCATCTTCCCGGCGGCAGTGAAGTATGTCGATCTCGGCTCTCCCAACCTTATCGCAGGGAAAGCTGACGGCGCTGAGAATGTTATCCGCGTGAAATCTACCGTCAAGGGATTCCAGGACGAGACCAACATCTCCGTTATTACCGAAAGCGGGTGTTTCTACACCTTTAATGTCAAGTATGCAGACGAGCCTCTGATTCTGAATGTGGAGATGAAAGATTTCATACATGATGGCAGCGAGGTGAACCGTCCAAACAACGCCCTTGAAATCTACCTGAAGGAACTCGGTAGCGAGTCTCCGAAGCTGGTGCATCTTATTAATTCTTCCATTTACAAGGAAAACAAGCGCCATATCAAGCATATCGGAAGTAAGACTTTCGGAATACAGTTCCTGCTCAAGGGAATCTACACCCACAACGGACTGCTGTATTTCCATACGCAGGTCCGCAATACCTCCAACGTACCCTTCAATGTGGATTTCGTGACATTCAAGATTGTAGACAAGAAAGTTATGAAGCGTACTGCCGTACAGGAACAGGTGATTTTTCCACTCCGTGCCTACAACTATGTCACTGAGGTCGCCGGCAGGAAAGACGGACGCACAGTGTTTACTTTCGACAAGTTCACCATTCCGCAGGACAAGATGCTCGTGGTGGAGCTTAACGAGAAGAGCGGCGGACGTCATCAGTCATTCTCTGTGGAATGTGAGGATATCGTCCGTGCGAGGGTAATCAATGAACTCAAAATAAGATAGCCATGAGAAGATATGTCATAGCAATAATTGCGGTTGCGTCGCTTGCCCTCTGCGGGGAGCGAGCATACGCCCAGCGTTGCCTTCCAGGCATGAAAGGACTGGAACTTCGTGGCGGTTTTGTCGGTGGTTCTTCGGGTGATTTCTATCTCGGAACGGGCATGTCTGTCTACAGCGGACGTGCCAACCGTTGGGTGTTTGGTGCCGAATACCTGCAAAAGAGCTACCGCTATAAGGATATGTCTATCCCGCGTGCGCAGTTCACAGCCGAAGGTGGCTATTACCTAAACTTCCTTTCCGATGCCTCAAAGACATTTTTCCTGTCAATCGGAGGCTCGGCTCTTGCCGGGTATGAGACTTTAAACTGGGGCAAAAGCCTCCTTGCCGACGGCTCCCGACTTATGGCTGGTGACGCTTTCATATATGGTGGTGCAGTGACACTGGAGGCAGAATGCTACCTTACCGACCGTATAGTTCTGTTAGCCGCCATCCGTGAGCGTGTCCTTTGGGGCAACTCCATCAGCAAGTTCGCCACTCAGATCGGGGTTGGCGTGAAATTCATCATCAATTAGACATCAAAACAAAACTGAACATGAAAAAGATACATTTTCTTAGTGTCCTATGCGGCTGCATTTTTGCCGCGCTGTCGCTCTCTTCATGCGGGGATGACATAGATGTGGACGGCATCTATCCGTTCACCGTGGAAACGATGCCTGTGCCTACACGCCTTGTGCAGGGCGAGACGGCGGAGATCCGATGCCAACTCAAACGGGATGGGCGTTTCTCGGATGCCAGATACACCATCCGTTATTTCCAGCCTGACGGAAAAGGCACTCTCCGTATGGATGACGGCATGGTGCTGAAGCCCAACGACCGTTATCCGCTCGACCGAGAGGTGTTCCGCCTTTACTACACCTCGGACTGTGCCGACCAACAGAAGATTGACATCTATTTCGAGGACAACGCAGACCAAATGTTCATGCTGACATTCTCGTTCAACAACGAGAACAAAGATGATGACGGTGGTAACGACAGCGGCGATGGTGATGACGGCGGTTTCACTCCGGGAATACGATTTCCGCTGGATTCGATAATATTTGGTCCCGTAGGTCCGAGAATTGAACCTAAACAGTAGCCGTGCCTATGGGAATACGGATAATCATGATTCTTCTGTCCGTCAGCCTCGGCTTTTCGGGGTTGGCGGTACAGAGTGGCGCACAGCCACCACCGCAACGGCTTGTGATATCAGCCTCGCTCTTTGACAAGGCTGTCGCATGTATAAAGAGTTTTGAGGGTTGGCATCATGCCAGGCATCATCCCTATATAGGATACGGCCACAAGCTCTTACCCGGAGAAAAGCTCACCTGCAATCTGACGGAGGCACAGGCTGACTCTCTGTTGAGGTCCGACCTCGTAAAGCGCTGTCACACATTCCGCCGTTTTGGTAAAGACGCGCTGCTCCTTGCAGTCCTTTCCTACAATGTGGGAGAATATCGACTATTAGGCTCCGACAAGATACCCAAGAGCAGCCTTGTCCGAAAACTGGAGTCCGGCAACCGCGACATCTACCAGGAATACATCAGCTATTGCCGCTACAAAGGCAGACGCCACGCCGGCCTACTGAAACGCCGCAAAACCGAGTTCGCCATGTTCTTCATACCTTGATATATTTAAATCTCTCTTTCAGGCATTTTAGTCAATGAAAGAGAGATTTTCTATACGTTTAGAGCTCTATCTCAGATTGGGAATTTTTAATTAACTAAGGTACACACAATAATTGTCAATAATGGCAGGCAACTGACAACCAAATATGCAATAATGTCATATTTAAGATCTTGATATTGCCGACCCGAGTTTGGCTTGATTTTTGCAATAATCAAGTAAAAAAACTATATATGGAACATACAATAAAATTCTATCCTGTAGATAACGGAGATTGCACTCTTATAAAGTTAGGCAATGGAATGACTGTCATAATTGATTGTCAGATAACAGATGCTTATGACAAAGATGGCAAACAAGTTTCGTATGATGTTAAAAAGAATCTCTTAGCAGAACTAAATAGAGATGGTTATGGGCATCCATACGTTGATTTGTTCATAAGCACACATCCTCATGATGATCATTGTGTCGGATTTAAAGATAATTTCTACCATGGTAATCCAAATGAGTATGACAATAACTCGGATAAAGGTAAAATTATCATAGGTGAACTATGGATAACCCCTAGAGGCATGGGTAATAATGTAGCTACCTCTGCTGAAAGTATCCGTTGTGAGGCAAAACGTAGACGACATTTATACGATGAAAACAGAACCTATTGTGGCTCATATGGGAACTACCTTCGTATTATTGGCTACGATAACCAAAAGAATTTTGACAGCCGTTATGCATATGTTCCAGGCACAAACGTGAAATTTGTTAATGGCGCATTTTTGTCGCTGCTTGAAATCTTTATACACGCTCCTTTTAAGGAAGATGTCGCAGATTGTCGTGAAACGGATGATAAAAATACGACATCAATCGTCACACAATTTAAGTTTAAGTCCGAAGATGACAGAGTCGTTTGTCGAGTATTAATGGGTGGTGACGCTGAACATGATGTATGGCAGCATATTCTTGACAATAATGTTGATGATGCAAATTTGCAATGGAATATATTTCTCGCGCCACATCATTGTTCCTGGACCTTTTTCAATGATTCTGACAACAAGCAAGAGATACTAAAATCAGCCCAAGATATATTATGTAAGCATCTCAAGAATGCTTATGTGATAGCATCTTCAAAAGCAATTCATTCATATGATTCTAATCCTCCATGTGAAGAGGCAAAGAAATCGTATATGAAATTTCTTGATGACAAGGATAATTTCTGCAATACGGCTACTGATAAAGTTATTAATGGAATTCCACAACCAATCATTTTTAAGATAAATGAACATGGTAAACGAAAAATAACTGTAACAGTTGTCGCGGGAGAATCCTCTATTTCTCGACCAGCGCCACGTGCAGGCATGTAAAGATGACTTTAAAAGGATATAATATAATCAAAGGCACAGAAATTCGGGGGAGCCGTTTACGACTCCCTCGAGCTATTGCAATACATAGGACAGCTCAATTTAATCCTGATTTAAAAATAAAAGAATGTCGCGTAAATAGCAACGGGGATGAGATTATTATAATGTCTTTCCGCGCACTGAGTATTCCAGATGAACCAGTTTATCCTATTTTAAAGGAAGAGGATGTTGCGATAAAGTGTTCTAAGGAGGATTTGGCCCTTCCATCTGTATTTGCTTTGAGAAAAGACTTTCCTGTTGGTCTTCCTCATTCCAACGCCATGCCTTATGCTCATCCTGTTTCTTTGTGTGTCAGTGACGTTCTATTTTCTGATTATAGACTTCAGTTTAGTGCTTATGATTTTTTGCAGAGTATAAGACGATGGTTTGATCTTAACAGTATTGGAAAGTTACATGAGCTTGATAGACCATTAGAAGTATTCTATGGTTCACCTAAAATAGCAACAATTAAGAATTTCCGAAACTGTGGCAGTTTTGGCCGTTTTTATACAATTTCAAAAAATACTGGCATATTGGAATATACTGAGCGTGTAAATGCTACACATTATATTTTTCCGCTCAAAGCCGATGAGGTATTGTCTAATGGAATGGCAGAAATCCCCCAAATTATCGGTGATTTAAATAAGATAACAGTCTGTGAAGGTAATCCATTACTAAATATAATCGAGTCTTTATTTTATAATCCTCAAACATTAAAGATTGATTTACCATTATTGCTTCCTGTTTTAATCTCACAAAAACGGGCAATTGGTTTAGACGCAGAGTCATTTGAGTTGTTTTTCATCGTTTTAAGGAGAAGAACTTGTGATATAGCCTTACAAGCAAAAAAACAAACCCACGATTCATTTCAGAAATGGTTATATTCGCAACAAATAGATATTATTATGGCACTTCCACCTGTTTCACGAGAATTGAACGCATCCTTAAATGGATTTGGCAATATGTTTAAGAAAGTATCGTTTATAGGAGCAGGTACTCTTGGTGGAAATATCATAGATCACTTTGTTCGACAAGGCGTAAGTGAAAAAATTGTCATTATTGATCATGATACTCTTTTACCACATAATATAGCTCGACATGTACTTTCTCCTGAATATGTAATGCAGTCAAAAGCCAAAGCATTAAAAGATGTTTATCATAGTATTGAATGCCAAAAAATAGATAGTATTGACAAGGACATTCTTTTGTTTAATAATAACGATAAACAGAGAGCCTTTGAAAATACCGATTTAATTATTGATGCAAGTACATCAATAGCTGTAGAACGTGCTTTGGCGTTAGATAATAGCTATAGCGGTGTAAGAAGAAGTTGTGTATTCCTTAATCCTAAAGGAACGGAGTTGGTATTATTATATGAAGATACAGAGCGAAAATATCGACTTGATCTTTTGGAAATGATTTATTATAGGATGCTTATTGTTGATGAGCGATTTAATAATCATTTGTCGGCTTCAGAAAAGCAAAGAACAAACAGTTTCAGTTGTCGGTCAGAATCTTCAATAATAGACTATGACAATGTAGGATTATTGGCAAGTATAGCATCGCAACAATTAAAAAAAATGTATGCCACTAATGATGCCAAAATTGCTATGTGGCGGGTATGTGCAGATAATAGTAATGTAGATTACATTAATCTTCCGCTATCAGACTGGCAATTGTATGATGTTAAAGGTGTTAAGGTGTATATAATAAAAGATGTTATATCTATTATGAAAGAGCAGCGAGTATCCTCCGGCATACTTGAAACAGGAGGAGTCTTCTTTGGATGTTATGATAAAGACAGACAAATAATCTATGTGCTGTATTCATATCCGGCACCAACTGATAGCAAACACGGACCGACATCGTTTGTTCGAGGTTGCGATGGTCTTAAAGAGGTTCAGGACTCAATCAACCGTAAAACATATTATCAGGTTAGATATCTTGGAGAATGGCACTCTCATCCATCTGGATCTAATAGTCCCAGTATCTTGGATAAAAAACAGTTTGATGAAATGAGCAAGGAGCATCTCTTACAAGACATTCCATTTGTACAAGCTATTATAGGTGATAACGGTGTTTATGTGAATGCTTTAATATAATGCAATATGGAATTCAGCTATTACGATCTGCTTTCAAGAATTATCATAGGTTACTTTACTCTTATGGCCTCATTATATGCATTTGATATAAGTTATAATGAGGATTATAGTATCGCTTACATTGCAGCTGCATTTGTGGTCGGTTACTTTATTAATGCAGTCAGTAGTCTTTTGGAAAGTTTTTGGTTTTGGACAATTGGAGGTAAACCATCGGACAAATTATTGACTATAAACAAGAATAAGAAATATACAGGTATAAGTAAAGTTCGTTTATACAATGCAACTGCAATAATCGAAAGACTTAAAAAAGATGCTTATAGTAAATCGCCATCAACTATGGAATTATTCTCTATTGCAAAGCGAGCATGTAATGGCAATAAGGATTGCCGTATACCTGTTTTTAGCGCACAATATGCTTTTTCGAGAGTTTTGCTAACCGCATTTACGATTGTGACACTATTTTTATTAGGGTCTCATTATGATGATTGGAGATATTATCTACTTATAATACCTTGGCTCGTGTTTTGGAATCGTTTTAAGGAACGCGGTTATTATTATGCCCGAGAAGTTCTAAATGAGTATATGAAAAAGAGCACGCAAACAGTTGCTCAGTGATTTAAGTAATATCTAAAATAAGACTATTTTTGCATATTTAATAAAAACGTGAATCAATAGTTACATTTCGGAACATATGGGAATGTTTGAGAAATCACAATTTGGGTATTTTGTAGAAAAATACTTGCTATAATTATGGGATTATGTGTAAAATTGCACTTTAAAATATTTGCAGAATGGCTTAATAACTTTCAATACAGTGCATTAACGCAGATTTAATTGTCGACAAAATTGAGCAGTTGCTCCCTTTTCAGAGAAATTCTCATACACCGAATTCTGGAATTTGCTCATCTCTCACCATTTTCGCCGACAAAAAGTCTGGAATCTTTGCTCATGTCACAAAAATACCGTACTTTTGTGACATGATTAAACAACGAGACATATCAAACTCCGAGAATATTGTCCGCGAAAGAATTATGTCATTCAAGAAAGGTTCTGTATTCTTTCCTTCCGATTTTGATGAGATTGCCACTCCAGAAGCGATACGCCAGATGCTCAGCCGTATGGTCAAGCACGGAGATATTATGCGCATCAGTCGTGGGATATATTGTGTGCCACGGTCAAACGAGGCACTCGGACTCGACTGCATACCTCCTTCGGCAGAAGATATCGCCCAACGGATTGCAGAACGAGACCGGGTAAAGATAATACCCACAGGAGACCAGGCGTTGAACCAGCTTGGACTGTCAACCCAGATTCCTGTCAATGCAGTCTATATCACCAATGGGGCAAGAAAGAAGATCGGACTCTCCAATGGGCAGAGTATCATATTCCGGGAAAGCAATGAATTTCGTCTGTTTGAATTCGTCTCCAGGATTATGATGCTTGCGGTGTCTGCAATACGTAGCATCGGGGAGGACAACATTACCGCCGATATGGTGAACAGAATAAAGGAGATAGTGAGGACCGTCCCCGCCGACATTTATAAACACGACATCCGGCTTGCACCGGTATGGGTAAGAAAAAAACTTGAAGAGTGATATGATTTTCACAGATTTGGCGATTGATGACCGCCGGGATATAATCGACTATGTAAGTAACAGGACAGGTTTATCGCGAACTGTCATAGAAAAGGACTGGTGGGTGACATCTGTGTTACGTGCGATATTCTCACTGCCTTATTCCGATAATATCTCGTTCAAAGGTGGTACAAATCTCAGTAAATGCTGGAATCTGATTCATCGTATGTCGGAAGATGTTGACATCGCTGTAAGCCGTGAATACCTTGGCTTTTCCGGTGAATTGACCAAAAACCAGATTAGCGACAAACTGCGCAGGGCATCATGCTCTTTCGTAAGGAATACAATGATTAATGATGTTGAGAACGCGCTTGCTGCTCAAGGCATAACACAAGACCTGATAACAGTTTCAGTACACGAGACAAAAGTCAGCACTGTCGATCCGGAAACCATATACGTTGCCTACAAGCCGATATTTGAAGGCAATGAGTATGTTCTTCCTCAAGTCAAAATTGAAGTCAGCGGACGTTCCATGTCGGAGCCGGTAAAGCCAGTTTACATACGTTCTTATATTTCTGACAATCTGCCCAAACTTACATTTGAAGACAATCCGGTAGAAGTTAATGCTGTCCTGCCACAACGTACATTTCTGGAGAAATTGTTTCTGCTTCATGAGGAATTTGCAAAGCCGACAGCAGATATCCGGATAGAAAGGATGTCGAGACATATTTATGACATCTCAAGAATAATGAAGACAAGCGTGGCGGATGAAGCATTGACGGATGACAGCCTATATAAGTCAGTAATAGAGCATAGACGAAAATTCATCGGTCTTAGAGGATTTGATTACGACACATTGAAACGGTCTTCGTTGAAGATTATTCCCACTGGAGAGGTCCGCGATCGCTGGGAGACTGACTATAAGAGTACGGTAATGAATATGGTTATGGGAGAGGCTCCTGCCTTTGATGAAATCATAGCTGAACTTGAAGATCTGAATGAGAGGATAAATCGGATGTAAGGTTCTCAATCTGATATTCTTAGTCAACAATACTCTTCTGTTATACTGCATCAAGCTCCCAATGTGAACTTAGAAGCAAATAATTCAGTTTGTTCCAAAATGGAACGCACTGCCAAATACGGAATTTGCAAAGCAACTTAAATTAACAAGTGCTTAATTTTATTTGATTGAGGCGCAAAAAGCCAAAATGAGATGCCACAAAAAGGCAAAATAGACTGACTGATTTTACCTCCGTAGGAAGGCAAGGTGTATTTTTTGCACATTGCTTTTTAGAATAATTCTGGGAACGATCAAATATTAACGCAGAGCATTAAAAAGATTCGCTTAAAAACGATTCAAGGTTTATTGTAGCCTCGCGTTTTTGACCGATAGTATCACTTCATTTTCAAGTTCAGCATATTTTTTAATTTTAGCTTGCAGCTTCCGGCGGAACTTTGCAAGAGTTTCATCTTCCGCCTCATTGAAGAACATATTGTTCTGTCGTTGGTATGCCAGATATTCCTGTTCCTTGCGTCTGGCTATGGTAATCTGGGCTTTTGCTGCCGATAGTCTTGACAGTGCCGAGCCGAAATCCATGCTTAACCCGGTGCGCTTGTCATAATATGAAAAATAAGTCTGAACATTCTCTCGGGGATATTGGCACAGGAGTCGGGCATGACGCCATCTTATAACCCATTGGTGTCGTTCATATACATCGCGCGGAAAGTCATAGCGGAACAAGACAATTCGTTGCCGTTCCGTCGTCCGATATTCGATAGTGATACAGACCCATTTCTCGATTTTCTTCTCCCGCTGGACTTTCGCATATTCGCGGGCATATTCCATCCAATCATCCATATTCTCCTGTGCCATAGAATATCAATTATCGGTCAATGCCTTTTTAATCCGGTCATAAAGAGAATTGAATTCATCCTGAAATAATCCACAAAACTTACCATTCTCATTACACATATCTTCAAGGGCAGTCCCATGTTTCTTAACAAGAGTTTGGTCTGTCAACTTGCGGGCGACCTCGTTTATGATGCGGTCTCGCTGGAGCGGTTTTATATACAATCCGCTTGGAATGATGGTTCTCTTAAGACTGTCGCTTACCATTCCCCATAAATCTGAAGATACTCCACATTCCAGAAGCCTCTGTTCAATCCTTTTGGATAACAAAAGTCTCAGATAGTCCATTATCGCCTTCTGACATCCCGTGAAGTCAGGTTTCCTTTTACCTTTGGTTCTGACATAGTGGATGGTTCCATTTTTATCGAGCATCCTGACAGATTTCACGAATGTCCCTTTTGTTCTTATATGAATTTCAAATCCGTCACGTTTGGCAAATTCAAGGAAATGCTCAGGCTGAATCTTTTCACCAGCAAGGAATCGGCGTTTCTGCTTTTCAAGCATTTCATTATGTTCCTTTTCCCGTCTGATCCTTTCCTTTGTAGCTTTCTCCTCACGCAGCCGAGATTCCTCTTTACGACGATTTTCCACCGATTTGCGTATCTGCCATAGCGGTCCGGTATCCATACCGAGCTTCTCGAATACCCGTATTTCCAACAGTCGGATATAATCATGGCGTGCAACACGTTCCATAACGTCTTGTGTCCATGTACGACACATTTCAGCCAATAGCTTGCAGTTTTCATCGCGTTCAAAAGATACGCGGGAAGTGTGCCCGATAGAGAAATAGACTTTATTGATACGGAACACTATAATAAATATGTCTTGCGACGGCCCTCCATATTCCGCCGCTTTATAGAAAGCCATGAACACGTTCTCATCAACTGGTTCAAGCTCAAGAAAGGCATTTACCACCTTGGTTCCGCTCCTGTCGTATTTTATAACTCTGGTTTTCATAACGGTTTATTTTCAGTGATTCAATTGGTACAGGAAGACGATTATGGAATCTGCCTCCTGTACCATGATTTATTTTATGCTGAAGCCGGACATAGAGGACTATGCTCCAACTCCCATTTTTCACGGGCTTCTTTATATTCCATCTCTTCCAGTCTGAGCATCTGTTCTGTTTCCGGAGTGTAGCCGATGAAGCGGATGCAGCCGCCGTTATAGCCGGTCAGTTTGCAGAGAATTCCGGCAGCCTCCAGCCTGTTGATACGTTTCTGTGCAGACTTGGCGCTCGAATACTGCTTCGGCCAGAAGTAATGCTCGCCCTGTGAACCATAATGATCCGAACCGTATACCATGTATCCGGAATGTCTTTGACTTTGTATAAAGTCAAAACGACCTTTTTCAAGAGCCTGCCGGATAGCTTTGTGCGCGGGGCCCTCAGGATGCCGGAATGTCTTCGGCTTCCTCCCTTTCATGTCAAGTTTGGGAAGCACGACCTTATAGGGATTGCTCCATTTGCCGATTCCGAGGGTCAGATAAAAATTGGTACAGAAGTAATCCGTCATGGGGTCGCTGTCATCATAATTGTACGACATAACGAAATCCCTCACGTTGGTCATGACCTCACGCGCCCGATCTGTCAGCCCTTTCTCTTTCTCAACTCGGTAATGGTTCAGGGAATGATGTATAAGCCCCGATTCCTTCGTGAACGCCTCGAAGTCGGCACTCATGAGCGTCACATATATGGAGCTGTAGCCGTCACGCCTTACCGAGAACCTGTATCTCGGATATGTATCCTTGAGCCATTCGCGGATAATCTGCACGATTTCTCGTGAACCTTGTCCCCGGTAGTTGCTTCCGCACCATCTATATTCATTGTATACATGTTGTGCATACTCTCCGGCAGTGGCACCGTTGTAGTCGTTCTCGTACCCGTTGAGATCCGATGCCGACAAGGGTACATCCTTCCATACGACAAAAAGTTTCTCGAATTCGGCGTTGATTCGCTGCATGGTCTCCGTGCTGCCACCTTTGTCGGGATGGTTGTCGATTGCGAGCCGGCGGTATTTCTTTTTCAGATCCGCCAGACTGCTGATGTTCTGAAAGTAGTTCATTCTTATAGGTTTTGTGCGTCATGCCATAGCCACGCGGTTGATGAAATATTCCACATAGTCGTAGTCAAGCCCGAGATTGCCGCAGGCCATCTCAAAATCTTCCTCTCGCAGGTCACCAAGATCCTGCAACTCCTGAAGATGGCACACCTCAGATTTGAGATATTCCTGTGCGGTGTGTCCATCACATGAGCAAGCTGTCGAAATCAGTTCCACTATATCCATATCCGTGTTATTTGAGGTTATACATTTTAGCAAAATGGTTATTCACTGCCGGAATACGTTTCTTGTAGTACGGCTGGTTGTTACGGCACCATTCGGCCAGTTCAGCCTTGGTGGTGAATGGCTTCTGCCAGCTCTGTCCGGTCATTATCATCTCAAGGATGGGAGCAAGTTCGGAAATTAACATTCCGACAGTCCATCCCTCCCATATATGCCTGTTCATGTCTGTTGTTGCCATAATTATCATTCTTTAGAGATTTCATTATCTGCCGCTTCCAGCTGCTGCCATATGGCATCGTACATTTCATGTAGCCAGTCTATGTTTTTCGCGCCGAGTTCAAACGGAGTGTGACATTCCACTTCATCACCGCTTTCCTTCTCTTCGGCAAGGACGGTGAGGCTATTGTCCGTTACTCGCACTCCCGTCACCCTGCATTCATATGGGTCTCCGTTCCTGTTGAACCATATCACCCAGACAGGATCATAGTCATCTTCCGGAAACTGTATCGCATCCAGGTTACGGGCATGCAGCAGTTGCCGTATCCCGTCGATGATATCCTTGCGCAGTTCCTCAATCCTGCAACTGAAATCAACGGTCTCGGATTGCAGACTGCCGCTTTTGCGCCGTTCCGTTATGGATAGAACCTGCATATCGGGGTGAATGCCGAAATTCCAGTCCAGCACCTCGTCGTCATCGCGTGTCGTGTGGATATTGCCTCCTAAAACCAGGCCGCAATCCTCCGACACCATGTTCCTTGCCTCATCGCGGTCTTCAGCCGCTACCGTGTAGGTACCATCAAAAGCGTACCTTACTTTTACATCGTACTTTGTCATAATTTTTATGATTTGGTTGTTGATATATTATTCATTGTCGGGACCAGGCTTACCACATCTCCGAAAAAGGAGTCATCCACCCCATATACCTGCCGGATTGAACAGTCGTGTCCGGAGCCTACATCATCTAGCCGTAAGCGGAAGCCGTGGTAGTTCCTCACTTCCAGTTTAAGCCTCACATCCCGTGTCAGTTCCATCTCAAGCAGGCTTCCGCCTCCGAATGTTGAACTGAAAAGCCCGCAACAGTTGCCTTTGGGAATGACTACCTCTTTCAAAGAAAAGCATGCGTCATACAGCTCCTTAAGTTTTACCTTACCCATATAGATCAGCAGATTGGCACCGCTACAGGAATTGATAAGTTCATGGTAAAACTGTCCGTATGAGACCTGCTCCTTGCCGTTTCTGCTCCAGCGGTCCGGGAAACGGCCACAAGTTCTGTAGCCGTGTTCCGACAGCAGTCTCTTCACCTTCGCCGGATTAAGGTTCAAGGCATCGATCATGTCACCGAAGTATGATTCCTCGTAACTGTAACCGTCATGTGATTCAAACCAGTTGGAATTAATGCAGTCATAGTTGGACAGCATCTCGATTCGTACCGGAACATCATCCGAATTTTTCAGTAATTCGCCAAGGACGTCGGAATCGTTGCGGTTGTATATCTCATCGATAATTTCATCCTCGTGTTCGTTGAAGAAGACGTCCACATAGTCTTTATTGAAGATATTGACGCATTTATCTCTCAATTTCGCGACAATCTCACGTATGGCGGCACACTCGGCATCGCTGTACCATCTGTCCGTCATATCCCACAAATGCTCGCAGCTCCTGCTGTCAAGACATTTCCGGATCAGATTATGGCTGTCATCAAGATTATCCCGGTAGTCCACCCATACAAGTGTATAGGAAACATCCATCAAGGATTTTATGAAATCCATTGTCAGTCTTGTGTTCTCACTTTCCATATCATTTTTTATTATTATCTGATGACTCATGTTTACTATTGTTTTTTTCAGTTCAATGATATATTGTCGATCTCATTGTCCTTTGCGGAGATTGTCTCGAAACGCACCGCCAGGGTTCTCTGCGGGAAACATGTGCGGTGGTTGTATCCAGTCCTTTGCCATACCGTGAAATATCCGTTTCGGAACGACCAGTGGAAATGCCCGGAGAGCGATCCGTATTCGTACCGGACATTTCTCTCAATCAGCATCCTGTTCACATCCATGACATGCCGTGCCATCAGCAGGATGTCGACAATCTCCGAGCAGGCGCGATACACACGCGGATCGGACGGATACAGCGTTGACAGATGGTTTATTTCCATAATCTCAGGTCTCAGTCATAATCGTCACCGAATATCTCCTGCCTGAGCAGGTTTTGGTTGAACCATCCTTCGGGACAGCAGGAGTATGAGCAACCATCATCCTCTGTCTCCGGCAGATAGATTCCGGCGTCATTGCTGCCGCTGTCACCGAACATGTTCCTGTAATGCGCCACAAGTAGGTATGGGTTCTCTGTTCTCAGGTCATATCCGTATCGGGCACACCATTTGTTGAAATACTCGATGTCCTCCTCTCTGAGCTGCTCCAGAGCCTCCCTTATGTCGAAAAAATTAGGACACAACCATTCCCTCGATATAAGAATCGACGGGATGTTCTCCCATCTTACATACCTGTATTCCGGAGCATCCTCGTCGGGGAAAATCCCGGAACAGCAGCCCATGAACTCCTGCATGTCGCTGAAATCGCTGAGCGTCATGACATAGTCCGTTCTTTGGGATATGTCTATCCGGTATTGTGTCGTTACGGTGACTTCCGCTTCGTTCAGATTCATTCTTTCCATTTTTATAATTAGTTTGCGGAGAACCCGTGGGTTCCATTCCACAGGCGCCAAAAGGTGCGGGTCCCGGCTGTGCAGGGTTTTACGGGGAAATACCGGAGCCGCAGGCGAGGATGATTTTCCCGTAAACCGCCTGCGGCCCGACCTTGCACTGCCGTTGGGGACACGTCCTACCTTTGCCTGTGGGAATGGATGCCGCGGATTCTCCATATTAATAATCCTGTTATCCGGTTATACTCTGTTTCCCCCAGCTTATCTTCATCTTTCCTTCGGCATCCGTCTCACGTCTGAGCAGGCTGTCGATCACTGACATTGATATGTCGAACTCGTCGAATATCTCCGACTGCTCCTTGACCTCTCCGCTCTTGATAAACTCGTTGAGCCGCTCCTTGGTAAGTACCAGCGCCATCAGGTTCTGTTCCACTGAATCCTCGTAAGTGACGAAATGGACTCTCTTTTTCTCCTTCGAGTCAAGACGAATGAAGCGGAAGTAGAACTGTTCCATTCTCGGTATGTTCCACTGTAGTGATTCCAGTATGATGTCATTGCACGAGGGGATGTTGACGGAGCTGCTCAGCGATTGCTGGGTGCATACGAGTACGCCATTGATTGTGGAATCAAACTCGTTGACTATGGACTGTCGCTTTTTGAAAGGGATACTTCCCGTGACTGTAAACACAGGTCTGTCAGGAAAATGCTCACGGATGTATGCCGTATACATTTCGAATGCCGCGAGCGAGGTGCAGCCGACGGCGACCTTGCCTTTGATCCGGTGTATCATGCGGCCTATATGTCGGACTTTGCCAGGATATTCATCTCCGTAATATCCCTCGATAAGATGCGGCACCGAGCATGCTTTTATAAGCAGCTTTATCTGGCGCATGAGCCTCAGTCCGGCATCCTTCTTCGTGTCTCCTGTGCTGTTGTAGTAAAGCTCGCATATGCGGCAGAATTCCTCAATGATGACCCGATAGACCTCCCGCTCGCCGGTCGACGGGACTACGTTATGCGTTCTGACATCGTATTTCTCTCCTGCGAAATCCTTGAACTTGCGGGTGATGATTGTCTTTCCGATAAGCTCAAAGAGCGCGTCCTTATTGTAAATGTCCTGGTTCTGTTTCTCTATTCCGAACACTGTAGCCTTGCCGGGACAGTGGCATGACTTGAACAGCACATGGCCACGGTACGCGGGGAACGGCTCTCCGTAACTGTCGTTGGTATCGCTTTCGATCTCCCTTTCGCGGTTTTGCCTGTATACCTCCGGGCTCCAGCACGTCATGTTCACTGAGTTGTTGTACAGTAATTCGAACTGGCTGTAAAGCTCCGTAATGTTGTTTCGTGTCGTTGTACCGGTGTCGAGTATCTTGTATCGCACTCTGCGGAAGATGGCCATGATGTATCTTGTCCTTTGAGATACGGGATTGGTTATCTCGTCGGACTCGTCGAACACAAGACATAGCCTTCGTGCGGACCGTTTTATGAACCTTATGAGATAACGTTTAAGTTTATACAGCATGGATGTCGACACGACAATGAATGTCCCTGCCGGCACATCCTCAAGGTCGGTATAGCTCCTGATTATCCTGAACTGCTCCCGGTTGTTGCGGAGAAAGGGTTCCCATGTCATGTTCGTTGCTATCGCGGGGGCGAGTACGATGACATTGCGCACTTTATTGAATTTCAACAGGTATTTAGCGCGCTGATATACCGCAGCAGTCTTTCCCGACCCCTGCTGCCAATTCAGCAGGGCGTACTGTTTCTGCATTACAAGATTGAGGTCATGCTTTTGCAGGTTGGTGAACACGCACACATCCATGTCCTTGTTCACAAAAGTCGCATTGTCGAGATATGCGGACAGTTCCGGGAGAGGCTCCATTTCGGGGAATGTCCGGCTCTGCTGTCTCAGACGCCGTTGTTTGCGCCTGATCAGCTTTAGCGCCCCTTCTCTCTGCCGGATGTTTGCCTCGGTAGGATTATCCGGCATTGGCAGTGACGCACGTCCGAGTATCAGGCTATTCATACTCACTACACTGGAGGCGTTCCTGTCAAGCATTTTTGGTGCGTACGCTTTGAGCCGGAATCCGTAGTATGTCTTCACCAGCGCAATCTCTTTCCTGCGCACGGTATTCTGATTCCTTATATAGCGCCTTATGACCGACAGCACCTTGTTGGGAGTAAGTTTCTTTCGTTCCCACTCCTCTCGTTCTTCATGAGAACAGTTCTCAAGCGGCTTCTGGTTGCGGAATTTAGCCACAAGTTCAAGAGCCTTGTCTATATGTCTGTTAAGGCACTTGTGGGTTTTCAGCTCATACATATACTTGGCAAGACGGTACTCGAACTGTTCCAGTTCCTCGCGGCTTATGGCGTTGGATTCCTGCATGAGCGGCAGCTTGAGACGCCGCTTCATAACGCGGGCAGCGGCTATGCGCTGTCTCAGTTCTTCCCGCGATACAAAATCGTCGGCATTGTAAGGGTGCATCTCAATGTGCTGTGACCGGCGTAGGAACGCCATTATTTTAGTTTTAAAATCACGAACACCGTATCTGGCGAATGCATCGGGTTCCAGACGAGTTTGTCCGAGGAATGAAAATTGTTTGTTGACGGCCAGGATTTTTGATTTTTCCCAGAATTCGCTTTGAAGGAACGATTCAGGCACAACGAGCATCAGTATTCCTGCCGGGGCAAGCGCGTCAAAAGCCTTGTCCATATAGAATACCTGTGACATGCTGTTCCCAAACTTGAGATTGAACGGCGGATTCCCGATCACCGCATCATACAGACTTTCCGGCATGAACTGTTGTATGTCGCATTGCCATATATTCGACTCGGGATATAGATGGCGTGCCACTGCAACGGCATTGGGATCAATGTCGAATCCGTGGGCGTTATGCCGATTCGGCAGATGATTGAAGAAATTACCCATGCCGCAGCACATGTCGAGTATCATTTCCGACGGTTGAGGGGAAAGCATCCCGACCATGTCGCGGCATATCTCGTGCGGTGTGAAGAACTGGCCCATCTCGAACTCCTTCTTGGCCTCGGCATACTCGTTGTAACTGCCGAAATCGGAACGCCGCAGGTTATGCAGCCCTCCGATACCGGTGTAACAGTTGTAGATGCTCTCCGCCGGTATGGTGTTCTTGCCCGAATCTATGCAGAAGAGTATCTTATCGTTTATCTCCTTCCGCTTGTCCGGTGGTATCTGTTGGGGTATGATGGCGTACATGGTTGTCTTGTGATATGGTTATAGTTATAAATGAGCAGCACGGACACCGTTGCCGGTATCCGTGCTTGTTGCTGTCTGTCACTGATACATACCATTTAGTCCTCATATAGCCGCAGTTCGTCAAGACGCAGACGGTTGAAACAGAGGACGGCTGCCTCTCTGTCTTTGAACCTGACATCTATTCGCCCGTTACGGAATAACCTCATTCCGGTGGCATTGGTCGTGGTGAGGTTATACCATCCGGATATATCCACATCATTCTGGTCCAGTTTCGGGACAATTCCGCTGTCCCCGCAAAGAATATTATCAGAACCAAAGGCTATTCCTTCACAAAACGAAAAGATACTTCCGTAATAGTTATAGTGTACGTGGTTCTTGCGGTAGTTGTCGTAATAGAAGTCATCGAACGCAATTACGTTTGGAAATGATATTTTATCACCTTTCAGTTCCGGCTTGACCTTACTCCATCGACCGGGTTTTACAAGCTTGTGGAAACGTTTGAGCAGTTCCTCCTCGGCGGTCTGACGGAAACTCCGGCCGCCCAGATGCCTTATCACGATATCTACATATGTCATATATTGCGGACGGAACCCAATGCCAAGCGTTTCCCTGGACAAGGTCGGGACCGACACCGACACATTGTATGTGCGGTTGAAATATGTAATTATCCTTCTGGCAAATTCCTCATTGGCTTCTAGATTGGCGGATGCAAGTCCGTTGATTACATTGAAGGGCTTAAAAGCGTATCTGGTGTAGTCGTCATGCTCGGACCTGTTCGCTGATGACCGGAACTTTAGCTCTCCGTTTTTCTTGTAGACAAGGCCGTGGCTTTCGCGGTATTGCACTGCCTCTTCTGTAAAGATACCGTACCAGCGGTCTATCTGATCAAGGGTCTTGTAGAGCAGTTCCTGCTGTCTTTCGCAGAAAATCCTGTCCTGTGCCGTTATTTTCTCTTCGTTCCGGATTTCCATTCCGAGAATCCCGGAGAGCAGTTCGGTGGAGGCGCCTGCCGGTGTCACTGTCTGTGTGGCTGTAGTTGTATGCATATCCTTATATCTTTATTAAATGACCGGTGGTATTTTTATACGATAGTTTGTGGTGACATGATGTTCCATGTCCTTGCCTACCTTGATTTTTGTAAGGCGTCCGTTATACATCCGTTCCCGGACGGGAAGGTCGAGTCTGTTCCATTCATTTTCTGAGAGTAACTTCGTCTTGTCTTGAAAGCACCATACGACAAACTGGGTTTCCCAGTTGCCGGGGAACACCGTGGCTTCGTAGTCCTCCTTGAATCTGTCGAACTCTGCATCGTCACGGAAAGCTATGTAGTCTCCTTTATAGAGATAGCGGGAATCCGGGTCTGTGTCTTTGCGGATATAAAGTTTGCGCCATGTCTCGGTGGTGAAATCACCGTAGAGGGGTTTTGGTTCATTATACTCCCATTGGGGAACTTTAGCCGTGAATGAGACAGTGCCGTTGGCACATGGACCGCAGTGTCCCCATGCCTTGAAATGTCCTTCTTCCCATCCAATGAACTTCATGTCACCAGATACGATTGATGTGAACGGACCGCCGCTGACGTCAATCCATATATCCGGTTCTCCAATTCCGACAAACGGGATGTATGGCTGAAGGCATACTGAGATTTTGTCTCCACGGACTTTCTCAAGGAGCGCATGGCCGTAAAAGTCCCCATGTCTGGTCGTATGACGCATTCTGTCACCGATTTTGGGAGTGGAATCAGAACGTGAATCCTCGATAACTTCAACGAGCCTGTTCACCATGTCCACATCAGACTGCCGCAGGATGTGCTCTCTGTCGTATGAGACATTCAACGGCAGTAATGTTTCAAGTGTGTACTTGTTTTTTGTTGCTTTCATCATATCTTTTCGGTTTTCATTAATCCGGCTTATGGGGCCGGAGTTCCCATAACTACAGGCTTAAAAGGTCGTGTTCCAGCCGTGCAAGGTTTTCGGGAAAAATACCGCAAGCCCTTTAGGGCGCGGAAGATTTTTCCACGAAACCCGGAGGGCCCGACCTTGCATGGCTGAGAAGAACACGGACTACCTTTGCCTGTGGTTATGGAAACTCTGCCTCGATATGATGGCATTCTATTTTCGTATTTTCTGATTGAAGCATAGACGCTTCTTTGACTCGGAAAAGACAATATAAAAGAAGATTACGCCTCGGGATGAGACGTAATCCAAAAATATTTATTACCTTTGCGTCAGAATAAAAGAGTTATTTGAAAGCGTGAGAAATATAGCGTAACCGAACACACTACCAATTTCTTATCCATTGCCCATCCTCACGCGAATTCGTTAAAATAGCCTTGTAGTCAAAACCTTAACTCTAGGTTACATCAAATATAAGAAAAATTTATGAAATCCCGGCTATTCCTCCACCGCTTTGGAATAAGGTCGGCGGTGCCGGTCCCACATTATGTAGAATGCTCCGAAAATACCGGAAAGCATCTGAATAAGCGCCTGAAAACTCCAGCATACAAGGGCATAGGCGGCCGCGTCGTTGGCTCCGACGCCATAGAGCGTAAGTGCGAACATCACGGCGAGATTCCATGGCCCCAGGCCACCGTTCGACGGCACGGCCATGCTGCACGACCCGAACACGAACACCACCATCCCCGGCACGATTCCCAGCAGGTAGGTGGAATCGAACACCAGTTCGCGGGTGAACGGGAAAGCGAAAAAGCAGACGTAAGTCTCGAAGAAATAGCACGTCCAGATGCCCAGTGTGAGAATCAGATACAGACCCGTACCCTTCATGTGGAACAATACGGCGAAGCCCCGCCACATGCGCAGCATACTTGCGTTGATGCCCTGAACCGTCGGCGTGTGGCGGAAAGCGTAGTCGAGTACGGCGAGTAGTGCCAGAATGCCGAGAACCCAGATCCATACAGCGCCGTGAGTAAAGAAGTGCTCCACGCTCTCGCCTATGGGATATTTACGGAAGAAATGGTCGAGGGCCGGACGCGCCACAAACGATGTCGCCACTACAAAGAGCAGAATCATGATTCCGTCGGAGGCGCGGTCGCCGATGTCCGTGCCTACCACGGTCGATAGTTTTACTCCCTCGCGTTTCGAAATGTAGACGCAGCGCCACGCTTCGCCGAGATATGGAAATATGAGGTTAAGCGCGTAAGCTCCGAATATCGAGACGCTTTCGGCTACGGCCGGAATGCGCGGTATACCCGCCGCACGCAGCTGAATACCCCACCTTATACCGCGGATTATATGGCTGAGCACCGTTATCACCATCATGGCGCCGATATACTGCCACTTCACTCCCTGGCGTATTATCTGCTCCACGCGCGCCATGTCTATTTTATGGAAAAGCCACGCAATCAGCACCGCCAATATGGCCAGCGGCACTGCAATCTTGATTATTTTGCCGGCGGTATCCCTGTGGTGGCGGCGTGGATGTGATGGCGAATCAGACATGTTGAAGCGTGGTGTTTTCAGATATAACACCATGTCCGTCTGTTTGGATTGCAGTAAGTTGCGGAAAAAAGTAAGCGTGCGGCAGAATCTCTTAAGTATCGGCAGACTCTTTATTTGCGTGGAGCGATATAGGCGGCGTATCTTGCGATAAAGCGGCTGAAAGCCGGAATGCGCATCAGTGCGAATTCAAACACTGCGAAGCCAAGAAGCGCGCACCCAATCCCGAGCAGCACGTCGATAATGTAATGATGGGAGGTATAGACGGCCGTAAACCATATTCCGAGAGTGATTACCCCCAGCAGTGCGCGCATCCACCACGGGCTGCGGCTGCGCAGCGAGTAGATGAATGCCACGAGCGTGTAGGCGGAATGCAGACTGGGCACGGCTGCGAATACGTTGGAGTTACGCCCGTAGAGGCCGTTGAATATTCCCAGGCCGGTCATCTCGTCGAATGCGCCGAGGCCGGCCGTGTCGCCCGGGGTGCCCAGCAGGAATTCAGCGCCGTACTTGGCTATGTACCAGGGTGGAGCAGCCGGATGAATATAGTAGCCGGCGAAACCGATGAAGTTCACCAGCAGAAATACCAGCGAGAAGTGAAGATATGTTTTTTCCTGCCGGGTGAAATACAGCCAGAGCCCGAATGCTATCGGCACCGGTACCCAGCATAGATAGAACACTCCTCCCAGAAAATCCATCAGTCGCGACGTGTGCTGAGCGAAGAATTCGTTGGGAGTGAGTATCCCCCCGTCGGTAGCTATGCCGAAAAGCGAGCGCTCCGCGTCGTTGATTCCCTGAATGTCGACTGTGTTGACTTCGTAGTTGTGGACTATGTTCATCCAGTCGTAGCTTATACCGAACACTATGAAGGGGAGGAGCGCCACCACCAGTCGACGCGTGGTGCCGCATACGAAAAAGAGCGCGCCAATCAGCAGAGCCATCCAGATATGCTCGGGGCGGAACCCCACACACATGGCCGTCACCGCCAGCCACACGGCCAGGGCGCAGACGGTTATTAGCGACTCTTTTTTAGTTGGCATCTCGGATTGTTGTTGTGGTGTGGAGAGGGCGCGACGTATGTCAGCCTCGTTATTTCAGACCTTTGCGGCACACGTCCACACGGGCGAAAGCGGTTAGGTTGGCGAAAACGGCTATCACAGCCATTGCCACAATGAGGATGGTAAATGCGGTGTTGGCCGCGTCGGGACAGCACAGCCCCACGATGCCGCAGGCCAGACAGCCGATGGATGTGACGACCACACGCTCCGGGCGCTGCATGAAGCCTACCTTGCATTCCAGACCCACACCCTCGGCGCGTGCGCGCACGTAGCTCACCATCACCGAGCCCACAAGCGCCAGGAAGGCGATGAGAGCGCCGATTACGTAGCCGTTCATTATGAGGTAGTAGCTGAGGGCGCCGACGGTGAAGAGCTCGCAATAGCGGTCGAGCACAGAGTCGTAGAGCGCGCCGAAACGGCTTACCATATTGCCCAGACGCGCCACCTGGCCGTCGAGCATGTCGAAGAGCGAGAAAACGATGGTCACCACCCCTGCGATTGTGATCAGATCGAATCGCGGCGAGCCGGTGGTGTAGCTTTCATAGCCTGCGTAGGCTATGATTATAGCCGAGGCGATGTTGCCCAGCAGTCCGATGGTGGTCACCATGTTGGGGGTGACGCCCATGCGGATAAGCAGACGCACGATAGGGTTGATGACGCGGTATATGCCTTGCTGGAGGCCGTCGCGCTCTTTCTGATAGACGTTTTTATTGCTCATTTCAATCGGTGGCGGGAGAGGTTTTGCTGGAGGAGTTTGACTGGTTAGTGTGGTTGCTGTCGCCGTGGTGGCGGCTGTTGTGGAAAGTCACGAAGTCGACGGCCCGGATTGCATAGGGGTCGAATTTCGTGGGAACGTATACGAAGTTTTTCTGTAGCAGGAAGTTCCATGCCAGGCTTACTGCCAAGCTGACCGTAAGGCGTGAGAATGCGAATATACCGTCGTCCTTTATGCCTATGGAGTGCAGATAATCGATTGACTGCAGCATGTGGGTCAGCACCGTGGTACCTGTAAGGTTGAGAACGAAGCTTCCTCCCCATATCAGGAGATACTTTACCGCTACAGCCTTTACCGGGCAGTTCTCGGCGCGGAAAGTGAATTTATAGTTGATGCAGCAATTTACAACCCCTCCTACAACCAGACCTATGGCCGTGGCGAAGAACTGGCGTAGCGGATCGCCCCCGAGCGGACGGAGCACCCATGCGAAAAACACGAACGCTATGCCCATGTCGGTCCACGATGCAATCTGGCTCGATACGGAAGAGCGGAGGAAAGTGAAAATCCCCTTTCCGTGCATGAATTTGTCGGCGAGCCTATGGCTCATCGAGCCGTTGCCCCCCGCAGCGCCCCCCGTCGGGGTGCCCTGTTCGGGCGTAGAATCGGCGGCCTGGGGCTCAGTGCGTTCCGTTGTGTTAGTATGCTGTCTGGTGGGTTGGTTCATTTTCCTTTCTGATTGGCTCGGGAATGCTGGCGGCCATAAAGCCCGCGCACCCCATCAGTCTCCTTCCAACCTGCAAAGTTATGAATTTCCTCAAAACTTCCAAAACCGCCTCTCCCCCCGCCGCCCCTGTACTCCAAATAAAATCGAAGCATAGTAAATAAAATAGAGCAAGAATTCACAAAAATACCTAAAAATCGGAAATTTTATGCGATAAGAACTTTTTTAGGCTCGCCGTAGCCGTCGGTTTGCGGAATTTTGATTAATTTTGTAGCGTGGGTTACAAGTTATGGCAGTTACCGCCACAATCGCAGCCCGCTATTCATCATCCGGAAACACCAACCAACTGCTAAAATGAAAAAACTCGAACGCCTTCTTGCAGAGAAACTGTTGAAAGTGAGTGCCATAAAGCTCCAGCCTGAAAACCCGTTTACCTGGGCATCCGGCTGGAATTCTCCTATTTACACCGACAACCGACGCACACTCTCATACCCCGAAGTGCGCTCTTTCATCAAGACCGAGCTCAGCCGCATTATCCTCGAGAATTTCGAGAAGCCCGACGTTATAGCCGGTGTGGCCACAGGTGCAATCGCGCAGGGCGCTCTGGTAGCCGATAATCTCGGCCTCCCTTATATATATGTACGCTCCACTCCCAAGGACCATGGCCTGGAGAATCTAATCGAAGGTTCGCTGCAGCACGGCCAGAAGGTGCTCATCATCGAGGACCTTGTATCCACCGGAATGAGCAGTCTGAAGGCTGCCGACGCCATCAAGATGGCCGGTGGCGAGGTTGTCGGCATGGTGGCCATGTTTACCTACGGCTTCCCCATCGCCGAAAAGCGTTTCCGCGAGGCCGGAATCAAGCTCATGACGCTCAGCAACTACGATGCTCTGCTTGAAGTGGCCCTTTCCACGGGTTTTATCGCCGAGAGCGATATCGCCACGCTCCAGCAGTGGCGCAAGGATCCCGCCAACTGGGCTCCTCTCCGCGACGCCGGTATCGAGTGATGCTCACTCTGCCGGGTCCTTCCTTTCAATAATCCGTAAAACACCGACAAATGGCAACATATAAAAGCCCGCTGACTACCGTGGGCAAAAGCGCCGACACGCTTTTCGAGCGGTTCAGCAATCTCAATAATCTTCAGGGGGTGCTCGATTCTCTCCCTGCCGAACAGCGCGCTCAGGTGGGCGACGTGCAGTTTACCAACGATTCTCTCAAAATCACGACTCCTCAGGTCGGTGACATCGAATTTACCGTGGTTGAGCGCGTTCGTCCCGGCAAAATCGTGTTCGGTACGAAGTCCTCTCCTGTTCCCCTCACCATGGAGATGCACATCAATCCTCTTACACCCGATTCATCGTCGGTGCAGACCCAGATTGATGTGGAGATTCCCGCCATGCTCCGTCCGCTCATCGGGCCGCAGCTCCAGAAGGCGGCCGACAAGTTCGGCGAACTTATCGCAGGTCTGAGCCACTGACCGGCCAACTTAAGTCATATCCCATACGTTATTCCATAGAAGGCGCGACGCAAAGGTCTAACCCCCGTGCGCCGCGCCTCGGTTATTTAATGGTTATGTTAACAGTATTCCGCAATTTGGTCCGAAATCTTGCCGTGGCGGCTGTCTGCATTGCCGCCGGAGCGGCCGCAGAGGGCTGCAAGCACGTAAGCGACGACCTCCCTCCTGCCGGCGTCTGGATTGTGTTCCCCTTTGAACACGACTGGCGCACATGGGGTGTGACCGCTCCGCTCCAGCACCGGGAGTTTATCCTCTCCGAGCGGCTCCCCCAGGGATTCAACTATTCGGCCGCTTCGCAGACGGGCTACGGCGGCGTGCTTCTCGTCGGCGACATCAACGGCGCCCCGGCGGCCTACGATATGTCGTGCCCCGTCGAGCGCAAGCCCGATATACGCATCGCCTACGATGAAGACCGCAACGACGCCTTCTGCGCCCATTGTGGTAGCCGATACTCCGTAATCAACAACTACGGGCAGCCCACGGCGGGTCCTGCGGCCGAGCGCGACGACTACCGGGTGCTCCGCACCTACAATATCGCCACCGGTCCCAACGGCGAATACCGTGTAATCCGTCCCTGATAGTTTCCCCGGTTTTATAAATAGCTGACCGTAAAAATGTAGGGACACACGGCCCGTGTGTCCGTTCCTTTAGAATTATGGATAAACAGACGATTCTCGAGCGCTTCCGCGAGCGCCACAACATAGAGACCCTCAACCCAATGCAGCAGCTCATGGCTGCCACCGACGCCACGCGCCTGATTCTCCTTTCTCCCACCGGTTCGGGAAAGACGGCGGCTTTCGCCATCCGTCTGCTCCGCGCTATCGGTCCGTCGAGGGGTGTGCTTCAGGCTGTTGTAATCGCTCCCTCGCGCGAACTGGTAATTCAGATTGCCGATGTAATCCGTCCGGTGGCGGCCGGCCTTAAGACGGTGGCTTTCTATGGCGGCCACAACATGGCCGACGAGGTAAATTCCCTGAAGTCGATGCCCGACATCATCGTGGCAACTCCGGGGCGTCTGCTTGACCATATCACGCGCGGCAACCTCGACGTGGCAGGAGTCCATGCTTTGGTGCTCGATGAGTACGACAAGAGTCTCGAACTCGGCTTCCACGACGAGATGCGACGCATCGCGTGCCGTATGAAATCTCTGAAACTTATTATCCTTACTTCGGCCACCCGGCTTGCCGAACTCCCTGATTTCCTTCCGATGCAGGGAGCCGAGACTGTTGACTTCACTCCATCGGCTCAGCGTAGCCGCCTGCAGACCGTCTCTGTCGAATCGCCCGAGCGCGATAAACTGCAGACGCTCCTCGACCTTCTGCGCTCGCTCCCAAATGGCCGTGCCATAGTTTTCGTGAACCACCGCGAGAGCGCCGAGCGCGTCTATAACTTCTTGAAAAAGGAGCGTTTCCCTGTCGGGCTGTATCACGGCGGTCTGGAACAGCGCGACCGCCAGCTTGCGCTCGACCTCTTCAACAACGGCACTAATCCTGTGCTGGTAAGCACCGACCTCGGCTCGCGCGGACTCGATATCGACGACGTCAACTACGTGATTCACTACCATATGCCGCTCTCGTCCGAGAGCTGGACGCACCGCAACGGCCGCACGGCGCGCATGGGCGCCGACGGCACGGCTTATGTTATTACAGCAGAAGGAGAAAACATCCCGGACTACGTGGTGTGCGACCGCCCCTATTCGCCTCGTGGCGAGGCCTCCGAGGGGATTCGCAGCGATGTGGCCACACTCTATTTCAACGCCGGGAAAAAGGAAAAGATTTCAAAGGGCGACATCGCCGGATTCCTTATTCAGAAAGGTGGGCTCACCAAGGATGAAGTAGGAAAAATCATGGTATGGGACCACAGTGCCATCGCCGCGGTTCCGCGTGCAAAAATAGGCAAAGTAGTCGAGGCAGTGGCTCCCTATCGCCTTAAAAACACCAAAGTGCGAATCACTCCGCTCAAATAGGCGGATCTACTTCAGCAGGTCGGGGCGAAGGCGGCGGGTGCGTTCCACCGACTGCTCGTGGCGCCATTCGGCGATTTTGGCTTCGTGGCCTGAGAGAAGTATGTCGGGCACGCGCCACCCTTTGTAGTCGGCCGGACGGGTGTAGTCGGGCGCTGAGAGCAGGTGGTCCTGAAAGGAGTCGGAAAGCGCGCTCTGCTCGTCGCCGATGGCTCCCGGGATGAGGCGCACCAGCGCGTCGGAGATGATTATGGCGGGAAGTTCTCCACCGGTGAGCACGTAGTCGCCAATCGAAATCTCTTTGGTAATCAGATGCTCGCGCACTCTGTAGTCGACGCCTTTATAGTGACCGCAAAGTATTATCAGATTCTCCATCAGCGACATACGGTTAGCCATCGGCTGGTCGAAGCGTTCGCCGTCGGGCGAGGTGAATATCACTTCGTCGTAGTCGCGCTCGGCTTTCAGCGCCGAGATGCAGCGGTCGATGGGCTCCACCTGCATCACCATCCCTGCCTCGCCGCCGAAAGGGTAATCGTCGACTTTGCGGTGCTTGTTGGTAGTGTAGTCGCGCAGGTTGTGGATGTGGAATTCCACAAGACCTTTTTTCTGAGCCCGCTGCAGTATGGAGCAGTTGAGCGGAGAGTCGAACATTTCGGGCAGTACGGTAAGTATGTCGATACGCATAAGGAGAATATACAGGTTTGTGTTTATTGAAGTTACAGCCTACACCTCGTCTTGATGGAGAAGCTGCATTGCCAGCTGATTGCGGTAGATGTTTCCGCCGACGGAGGCCGGACCGATTTCATCGGCTTTCCATACGCCGATGTCGGCTATGAGCAGCGGATGGTTCACGCGCCGGTTCCACACCCACATCTCGCCGTCGGCCACGTGCGAACCGTCGCCCCGGCAGATAAACACCGCAGCGCAATGGCGTTCGGCAGGCTTCTCCTGACGCGACGGATGAAGGTATTCGTAGATGCGCCGCTCGGTGGTCATGCCGGGCATCATCGCCTCAAGCGCCTCGTGGGTGAGGATGTCGATGCTTTTGTGGAGGGTTGGGTGCATATGCGGAAACATCTCCAGAAGACGTTTTTCCGTGGCGAGCAGCAGCGAGTAGAGCTGTCTGGCTCGCGGTGCAATCGCCGAAACTGATGCGTCGGCGTCGGCGAGGGTCTGCTGCCATGCCCAGGCGGCCACATGCACGCTGGCCGTAGGTCCTGGTATCACTTCAGGACGTATGGCGTTCATGATGGTGAACACGCCGAAACCTACGGCGGCGTCGTAGCGGCGGAGCTGTCCGCGTAGCCAGATGTCGAGGCTTCCCACGATAGCTACATCAGTATGGGCACCTTCCAGGTGTACTTTCGCCCCGGGGTATCGTGGGTCGATCAGTGGCGAGTCCAGGGGCAGATACATCGGTGCCGACACGCGCCTGAGCTGTAATTCCTCCATCAGGCGCGGTTCGAGAAAGCGTTTTATCTCGGTGAGGGCTATCTCGGCTGTCTCATGAAGCAGACATGGCTTATATTTCGTCATGGTTCAGCGGTTGATATTGTGAAAGCTGGCTGCCGGGGTCTCAGAATTTATAGCCTACGCCAAAGAGGCCGGAAATCCCCTGGTCGGCTACGAGCGGCATGAGATATGAGCGTGTGTTTAGCGCGTTTTCCACGCGGGCGAACACTGTGAAGGCATCTGTCAGTCGGTAAGAGGCGCCGACGCTCAGGTTGCTTACGTTCTTGAGGTCGAAGCAAAGCGGCTCGTCGAGCAGCTGTGCGGCGGCTATCTCGGCCGTGGAGAACAGGTATTCGTTGCCGCCGGCCACGGGCATCGAGCGCTTCATTCGCAGTTCGTAGGCGAGATTGACGCTCAGACGTCTGATGGGTGTGACCTCCACTCCTACGCCGAGCACGCGGCGCGCGCGGTCGCGCCATTCGGGGCAGCTGGCTTTCTCGCTGTTGCCCAACACGGTGTGGAATCTCGCCTCCAGAGCCAGCAGGCGCCGGAAGGTCCAGCGTGCGGTGGCTCCGGCCTTGAATGAACGGAGTTTCGTGGGGGCGAACATCAGCATATCGTCGAGACTGTAGGGCATCAGCCAGTTGTTGGCGGCGTTATATCCCAGGTCCAGGGTAATCGACGCTCCCTGAAGTGGACCGAAGCGCAGGGCAAGGTCGGCAGTCAGGGGCCGGTTGCTCACGCCATATGCCATGGCCTGACAGATGTAGGGGGAATATGCCGTGAGGCTCTGCATGGTGTTGAGAGTTTCACCTCCGCCGATACGCAGTGAGGCGCCGAAGCCGTCGGAGGGGTTCACGCCGAGCAATACATCGGGGGCTATGTGGAATTTTTTTCCGGAGTTGAATGTAAAGTCGATGCGTGCGCCGATTTTCACGCGGTAGATTCCCGTAGTGAGGCTGTAGTAGGGTGTAATCGATGCTATTCCTACGGTTTTCCCCCCGGGAAGGGTAAATGATTCATTGTCAGGATTGGTTTGGGTGAATGCATCGGGCTGCAGATAACTGTTGAAATGCAGGAAGTCGGCGTTGACGTCCAGGCCTACGCGCGCTATGTCGGAGATGCGGTCGGCTACCCCCAGACGCACTCCGTAGCCGGTCTGTTTCACTGCAGGAATCTCCGGGGCGGCCGGGTCACCCTCGTCGGTGGGAAGTCCTTTCGAAAAATTGAAGATATTGAATGCCGCGCCTATATAATAGGTGAGACGGCTGTTGGCGCGACCCTCCCAAAGGGCGTCGAGATTCCATCCGAGTGCGCTCTGGCCGATGGCCGAAGGTATCTCGGTATGGCCCGCGGGGGCGTCTTCAGCCTCTTTTTTTGCGAAACTGCGGTCTATAAGGCTCCATGGCTGCTTGAAGGAGAGGAAATTCACGTCGGTGGCAACCGTGAGGCGTCCGGCGGTACCGAATTTATGGCTGAGGTCGATGCCGAGCTTCCCTTGGGTCTGCCGGATGGTCTCCTTGTCCATCCCTTCGAGTGGAGCGCTCTTATATTGGCGGTTGTTCAGCTGTCCCCAGATATTGAGTTGCGTGGCGTCGGTTCCTACGATGGTGTAGCCGGCGGAAAGCCCGGCGTTTGCAGCAGGAAAATAGCCGAGGTCCACGTAGCCGCGGTAGGGTGTGAGCGGTGCAGCCGGTTCGGTGGATGCCGGCTCGAGTGTGCCGATGTGGGGGCCGAATTCCGAGATGCGCGTGTAGTCTCTGGCCTGAAGCTGCCGTTGTGTGGCCGTGAATTTCAGTTGTGAAGGGTAGACGTCGGGCCGCGTGGCGGAGTGTACCTCCGGCACGATTTCGCGGTCGATGGTTATTTCTTTCGAAAGCTGCCCACGGGCCGGAAGCACTGCCAGCACTGCGGCGGCGAGCACCGGGATTGCGTTATATCTGAGTTTTGTCATTGCTGTTCTTATTTCTTAAGACGTTCGTCGACCATGCGGAAAATGTCGGCTTCATTGCCGGGGTAGTTTTCGCGGAGTGAGCGCAGATATTCGTCGGCCTCGAAGGTGTCGCCCTTCTTGCGCAGGAGGTCGCTGAGCAGTATGAATCCGCGTGCCAGCCAGTAGTCGTGGGGCGGATTGGCGTCGATCAGGCGGTTGACGGCCTCGGTTGCCTTGGAGTCGTCGCCGGTTTCGGAATAGGTCTGTGCGATGTAGTACTGGGCCTTGGTGCCGTTTATGTCGTCGATATCGTCGGCGAGGGTGTTCCAGAGGGCGATTGCCTCGCTGTGGCTGCCGCTGTCGTTCAGGGCCATCGCTTTCAGCAGAGAGACTTCGCGCTTGCCGGCCTCGCCGAGAGTCGACGATTCCAGAAGCCGGTCGGCTGTTGCGATGGCTGTATCATTGTCTCCCATATCGCGGCTGAGACGCAGTATACCCATCAGGGCGGTGCTGACGTCGGAGGGGTTGGATGCGCGCTTTTCGAGAGCCTGATATGTGGCCATAGCATCGGCTGTGCGGCCCATACGAGCTTCTGCGTCTGCTTTCACGATGAGGGCATCGACTGCCTGCGGCGAGTCGGGATACTTTTCCACTACTTCGGTAGCGGCGGCCAGGGCGTCGGTAAGCCGGTTGTTTTCAAGGGCTTTCTCGGCGCTCACGAGATTGAGGGCCGCAAGCTCGGCCGACTCCGGTTTTGGTGCGTCGGGCACGGAGTTGATGAACGCCACATATTCGCTCACCTTCCCCTGCTCGGCATAGAGCTGCTTGAGGTCGTCGGCGGCCACGCGGGCTTCCTCCGACGAGGGGTAGGCCGTTATTACTTTCTTATAGTGGGCGATTGCCTGCGGGCGGTTCTGCTCGTTGAGATACGTTATGGCGAGCATGAGCTCACCCTGACGCCCCTGTGCGGTGGCCGGATAGCGGCTGGCCAGAGTTGTGTAGGTCTCGATGGCACGGGCATTGTCGCCGGTCTCTCCGTAGCTCTCGCCCATCTCAAGCATGGCCGAGGGGATTAAGGCCGACCGCGGGAATTTCTCGATCATGTTGCCGAGGGTTTCGAGTTTCCCTGCGTGGTCGCGTTGCAGTCCCTTCATGATTCCCTGCTGGAACATGGGGTAGTCGCCTGCCTGCGGATTGGTAGAGAATGCTTTGGAGTAGGTTGAAGCAGCACCTTGGAAATCCGACATATAATATTGTGCGTCGGCCATGCGGTTGTAGGCGTCGGCCAGGAGAGTCTTGTCGGCGTTCCTGTCGGTCCACTCTATGAATTTGGCGAAGTCGGCTTTGGCGTCGGCGTAGTCTTTCAGCGCGAGACGCGCGTACCCGAGGTCGTAGTAGGCAAGCGCGCGGTTGGCGGCGCTTCCGAGATTCTGACGCAGGTAGCGGTTGTAGGAGTCAACGGCATCGGCATAATCGCCGCTCTTGAACTGGGCTTCGCCCAGCCATAAGAGCGCTTCGGCTGCCGTAGAGGCGTCGTAGCCGGTCATTCCGGCGGCTTCGCGCAGATATGTGGCGGCCTGGCGCGGACGTCCGGCCTGGAGCTCGCGGCTGCCGAGCGTATAGAGCACTTTCTGCTTTGCTTCCAGAACTTTATGTGTTGGCTTGGCGATGCGGTTTATTGCGGCGAGGGCGGCGGGATAGTTGTTGTCGGTCATATAGCCCGACACTACATAATCCGCCACTTCGGGAGCGTTGGCCGATTCTGGATAACGCCGCAGAAATTCCTCCAGGAGGTTAACCGAACTTCCGAACGGCACTTTGCCTCCCTGCATCCCCGCAACTGCGCGGTTGTAGAATGCTGCTTCCTGCACGTCGCGGTCGCGGTCCATGCGGGCGGCCTTGTCGAGGGCGAGCGATGCGGCATTGTAGTTGTCGAGTTTCAGGTAACTCTGTCCAAGATAGAGAAAGGCACTCTGCCCCATGGCCGTATCTTCGGAGGTTACAGGCGTCAGGCGCTGGATGGCCTGTTCGTATCGCCCGTTTTCGAAGTCGTCGAGTCCGAGCAGATACATGGCCGAATTGAGTGGATGCTCCGTAGAGCTAACGTAGGTCTCGAGATAGGGGAGGGCAGCCTTGTGGTCGCCCAGACGGTAGAGCGATTCACCCTCTATGCGGTTCATCTCGGCTGTGAACGCCGGGTCTGCATTGTCGGCAGCACGGCTTTCGAGCAGTGTGCGGGCGTTTTGAGCGGCTGCCCGGTAGTCGGCGCGCGCATAGTTTATCTGCGCCAGATAGTAAGCTGCCATTGCAGTCGGCATACCATTGGGTGCCACAGCCTCGAAAAGCCGGGCGGCGCGATTGTAGTCGCCGCGGGCATAGGCAATGTATCCCTGGTAGAAGCGGGCGTCGTTTGCAAATTCCGGAGCGCTTTCGAGTGCGGCGAATCCAGCCGCTGCCGAGTCGTAGTCGGTGAGTTTCAGCCGGCAGAAGGCCGTGTGATAAATCACCTCGTTGCGCGAGGTTTCGTCGAGTGCGTCGAGGCTTAGCTTGTTGTAGGCTTCGAGCGCCATGGCGTATTCGCCGCGGTCGAACCAAACATCGGCCACGGCTACCAGAGCGGTCAAACGCCACGCCGAAGCCGGATATTCCTCCATGAATTTCTCGAGTATCCCTATTGCATCGGCTCCGGGGATTGTCATGGCGTTGAGAGCGCGCGCTGCGGCGGCACGCTCTGCTTCAGCTGCCGTGGGATAGAGGCGCATGGCCTCCGCGAGCTGGTCGGCGGCTCCGCGGCTGTTGGCATCGGAGCGCATCCAGAGACCACGCTCGATATATCCTGCCGCTTCGGGCGAGTTAATCGACCCCGCCGCGGGCGGCAATAATGTCAGCGCCCGGGCATCAGGCGTTCCCATAGTGAGCATGGCTGCCACGACCATACTGCCGGTCTGCAGCAAACCGGAGAAATATCTGCAATGTTTCATTCTTTTAAAAGGACTTCCTTGTCGTGCAATTTTCTTTCCTCGCAAATTTACGATATTTTTCCCATATCGCCGCCTCAAAAATCCCCCCATCTGCTCTTCATCTCCGTTTGCCTTGAATCCCTTTCGCCGGCCGCGTTCCGGCGGAGCTTTCGACAGAGTGATTTTGCTAAAAAGTAGTTAAAATATTTTGTAGATTGTAAAAATACGGCTAATTTTGAAAAATGGAATATTTATTCCGGATTTCAGACCACCAACCTCTCCGACCAATCATAATTCATTTAATTGCAGCCGGGACTCTTTTGGGAGATTGCCGGCTTGCGGAAAAACCACAATTTCTTCTATGAAAAAATTTTTAATGGCAGTGGCAGTGGCGGTTACGTCGCTTGCAGCAAGCGCCGGACTTCCCGGCGATATGTTCAACCACGTTGGCGTCGGCGTAGGTGTCGGCACTACCGGTATCTCGGTCGAGGCGTCCACGCCCATAACGCGCTGGGTGCAGATGCGCGCCGGCGTAGCAATTATGCCGGGCATCAAATTTCATGCGGATGCAGATGCGGAGTTTGCGTATCACACGAATACAGGTAATGTTTACCGCGATTCCGAAGTGGAACTTACCGGCGACCTCGGCCGCACGCAGGGCTATGTGATTTTTAATGTCTATCCACTTCCGAAAATCGGTCTGTATGTGGCTTTAGGCGCATACTTCGGGGGAAATAAGCTTGTTAAAATCACGGGCTATTCGCCCGAATTGGCTTCCTATGGAGGTTCCGTCACCATCGGCGACTACGTGATTCCCGCAAATACCAAGGGTGAGGTTTCCGGCGGAATAAAGGTGAACGGCTTCCGTCCTTATGTAGGTATCGGCTGGGGTAAGGCCGTGCCGAGCCGCCGCATAAATTTCGGAATCGATCTGGGTCTGCAGATCCACGGCAAGCCGAGTCTGTATACCGATTATGGCGAACTTGACCTCTCGGAAGTTACAGACGACGATACATTCCAGAAAATTATGGACAAGGTGCGTGTCTATCCCACCCTCACCTTCAAGCTTGGCTTCCGCGCTTATTGATTTCTCTGGAAGCGACATAAAAAAGCAACCGCACGCTGTGATTTAGTGCGGTTGCTTTTTTGTAGTTTATGCCCTGGTTAGGAGGGGAGGAGCGGCAGGTGGATGGCGAAGGTGGTGCCGATGCCGGGCTCGGAGTGGCTGACGAAGATGCGCCCTTTGTGGTATTGTTCGATGATGCGTTTGGCCAGGGTGAGGCCGAGACCCCATCCGCGTTTTTTTGTGGTATAGCCGGGATTGAATACCGTCTTCTGGCGTTTGCGCGGTATGCCTCGGCCGGTATCGGCCACGGTGATGCAGGCTTTCTGCCCTTCGCGCGAGGTAGTTACGGTAATCGAACCTGTCCCGTCCATGGCGTCGACAGCATTCTTTATCAGGTTTTCAAGCACCCATTCGAGTAGCGGAGCGCATACGAGCACATCGAGTTGCTCCGGGCAGAGATCAGTTGTGAGTTTGATTCGGCTGGAGATGCGCGTAGCCATATAGGAGGCGGCATGCCCGACTACCGTGTTGAGGTTGTCGGGTTCCATCTGCGGCTGCGATCCGATTTTCGAGAAGCGTGAGGCGATGGTGCTCAGACGGTTGACGTCCTTGTTCATCTCGCGCACGGTCTCGGGGTCGACTCCCATGCTCTGCAGAAGCTCCATCCAGGCCATGAGCGACGAGATGGGCGTACCTAACTGGTGGGCCGTTTCTTTCGAAAGGCCTACCCACACCTTGTTCTGTTCGGCGCGCCGTGTGGAATTTACGGCGAAGTAAACCACAAGGATAAACGCCAGCATAACCACAATCTGGATGTAAGGATAGTAGCTCAGACGTTTCAGCAGTTTGGAGTCGTCGTAGTAGAGGTGCTGCATGTTGCCCGGAGAGATGATGATATGAATCACGTTCGGACTTTTTTCCAGCTCGCTAAGCTTGCGCTGCAGGAAGGCGGCGTTGGCATCGGAAATGAGCCATGGCTCGAGCGAGTCGACCGGCTCGGGCAGGTCGAAGTTGCGGTGGAGGAGGATGTTGCCTCCGTCGTCGGTCAGGAGTACCGGAATGGTATGGTTGCGCTCGATTATCGAGAAAAGAAAGTCGATATTATCGGCCGATGCCTCGCTGCCGGTGGCATCGGCCTGCCCGACAGTGAGCTGGCGTGTGGCGTCGGCCCATATCTGCATGCGCTCGCGCTCCTGCGTGGCCAGGTCGGCCACCAGGTTGTTGCTCACATACAGAAAGAAGCCTACAAGAGCCACTGAAATGAGCAGGAATGCAACCACGCCAAAGCGGCGGATGTCGTAGATATTCATCTTACCGGATATTCGGTTATGGATTCTCAGATCAGAAGGTCGTCGATATAGACTCCCTCGCGCTCGGCTATGAAGCGGGCCACGGAATCGGCCGTGTTCGGGCCGATTACAGTGTGTGCTTCTTTCTTAACTTGCGGCAGGGCGTTTTCCACTGCCACCGCCTCCGTTGCCACGCGCATCATCGGCAGGTCGTTGAGGTTGTCGCCGAATACCACCGTGCGTCCTGCTCCCACGCGCCCGGCAAGCTGCTCGACGGCAAGTGCCTTCGAAACTCCGGGAGCGTAGATGTCGATCAGCCCTGTGTCGGGCATGATGACGTCGGGATACCACGCCGTGGCGCAGTCGGTAACCTCCGACAATTTTTCCGAGGCTTGTTTGACTGCCTTCACCGGGCCGATGGCGAAAAACAGCGCCACGCTCCCCAGCGACGACGGCTGCTGGTCGAGATGGAAACGCTTCAGCTCCAGATGGCGCCGCTCCTGATAGAACGCGTCCTCACGCCGGCTCATCGCCGCCGAATGGTAGACGTTCAGGAAACTGTTGCCACTCAGGCAGTAGATGAATGGCCTGAGTGATTCGCCCTGAAACGTATCGAGAATCCTTCGGGCATCGTCCTCGGGAATCAGCGTGATGCTGTCGAACCGGCATTCGAAGCGGTCCCACAGCGCGGCGCCGGTCATTACTATAGCAGGGAGGCACTGCAACTGCCCCCGGGCGTCGGTGTAGAGGCTCGGACCGACGTTGGCCATCAGAGGCTGCACCGTGGCCGGAGTGCGCGCCGTGGCCGGAGTCACCATCACCCCGTGCGACGCCAGACGCGTCAGAATCTTTGCCGTCGTGGGGCTTATCTTCGAGTCTGCTCCGAGCAGTGTTCCGTCGAGGTCGCTGACATAAAGAGTTTTCGTTTCGCTCATATACCTGCAAATTTACAAACTAAATCCAATGAATGAAATACTTTCCACACTCTTTCTATCGCTCCCGATTCCATGTTATTTCTCAATATATTTTATAGCTTTGCAAGTGAATAGAATTCGTGATGCATTAAAACTATAACTCTGTTATCCTTTCATAAACCTTATTCGGTCACATTAAATATGGAATCTCACATTGTCAAATATCTTCAAATGTTCTTTTCTGGATTATTTTTGCGGGAAATAGATTTCCAGATTAGTCAGAAGGAATGCCTTAATTGCGGTGCACAATGTCATAGTAAATACTGCCCGGAATGTGGTCAGGAGATGTCTGAAAATAGATTGGATGTGCAAACATTGGGAAAACATATTCGTGAAACTATTTTCCCGATAGACTCAAAGTTTTTCAGGTCGTTATGTCTTTTAGTTTTTTGTCCATATAAAATCATAATTGACTACATCAATGGGGCAAGAAAAAAAATTACACATCCATTTGTGATATTTGTTACTCTTCATGCCCTACTTCTTTTAACTGTACCTCTTGCCGTACATACTATAATATTCCCTAACTTGATTTTAAGATACATAATAGAAGCTGTTTTATTTCCGATATGGATAGTGCTCGGACAGGATTCCGATATTTATCAATATATTCTGCGGAATGGTTATCTTCTTTTTTTGTTGACAATACCGTATACAAGTTGGGCTTTATATAAAAGTATTAAAATAATTGTTGTTCGTATCAATTATGTGGAAACACTTTATGCTTTTACATATATGATTTGTGCTATACTCACAATCTATGTGCTTTGTGAGGCTATTTCAAAGCTTTGGGTTTTGCCTGATGAATTTATCCTTTTTGCACAACTCATTCCATTGATGATTATTGAAATCTATATTTTTGGTAAATTAAAGGTTGATTTTGCGAAAATGATGCTTTTGCTAATAAAAGTATCACTGAAATTCTATAGTTATCTCCTTTTACCTATATTAATAGCAATATTTATTCTTGTACTACTTATTGTTTTTAAAGGAAATCCGTCTTAAACTAAATACAGATTATTACTTTGAATGTCAATACTAAATTTAGCTAAAGGGGGATTTTGTGCGAACCATCGGGGCGGTTTTTGATTTTTATTAGTAGCTTTGTATCTTAAAAGCCGGGCGGTAGTTCCATATTGCTTCCGGGACAACTGGAGTTTCTGGAATTGTGATGGCAGCGTCCGGCGATGGTTACGTTTTACTATTGAACCGTTACTTATTATGACGTTTGAAGAATTGGGCGTGAGCGAACCGCTGCGCCATGCGATAGAGGATTTGGGTTTTGAGACTCCGATGCCCGTTCAGGAGAAGGTGATTCCTCATCTGCTCGGCCAGGAGGGAGATGTTGTGGCGCTGGCTCAGACGGGCACGGGTAAGACGGCGGCATTCGGGCTGCCGGTGCTCCAGCGCATCGATGTGGAGCGCCACGTGCCTCAGGCGCTTATCCTTTCGCCCACGCGCGAGCTCTGCCTCCAGATTGCCTCGGACCTCGTGGATTTCTCGAAATATATTCCCGGGCTGTCGGTGCTTCCCGTCTACGGCGGTTCGAGCATTCAGAGCCAGATTCACGCACTCCGCGAGGGAGTGCAGATAATCGTGGCTACTCCGGGCCGTCTTATCGACCTGATAAACCGCGGGGTGGTGAAGCTCGACGACGTGCATACCGTAATCCTCGACGAAGCCGACGAGATGCTCAACATGGGTTTTGTCGACTCCATAAACGAGATTCTGGAGCATGTGCCCTCCGACCGCAAGATGCTCATGTTCTCGGCTACGATGCCTGCTGAAATCGCCAAAATCGCCAAGCGGTTCATGCACGATCCGGTAGAGTTCGTGGTCGGCACGCGCAACGAAGGGGCGGCCAATGTGCGCCATATCTACTATATGGTCCATGCGCGCGACAAATACCTCGCCCTTAAGCGTATAGCCGACAATTCACCCAACATCTACGCCATTATCTTCTGCCGCACGCGCCGCGATACGCAGGAGGTGGCCGAAAATCTGATACGCGACGGCTACAATGCCGACGCGCTCCACGGCGACCTCTCGCAGCAACAGCGAGACATGGTGATGAAGAAGTTCCGCGACCGCGTCGTCACGCTCCTCGTGGCCACCGATGTTGCCGCCCGCGGCCTTGATGTCGACGACCTTACACACGTGATAAACTATGGACTACCAGAGGATACGGCCGTCTACACCCACCGCTCGGGCCGCACCGGCCGCGCCGGCAAGACCGGCGTATCCATCGCAATAATCCATTCGCGCGAGAGGGGTAAGCTGCGCGAGATTGAACGCATCATAGGCAAGACCTTCGAGCGCAAGGAGGTGCCCACCCCAGATCATATCATCGAGAAGCAGCTGTTCTGGCTCGCCGACCGCCTGGAGCGTGTGGAGGTCAACGACGAGGAAATCGGCCGCTTCATCCCCGGCGTGGCAAAGAAGCTCGGCTGGCTTTCCAACGAAGATCTGCTCAAGCGCGTGCTGTCGCTCGAATTCAACCGTCTGCTCGAATACTATAAGGACGCTCCCCAAATTGATTATATCGACGAAAAACCGCGGAAAGAGCGCAAGGAGCGCTCCGATGCTCCCGCCACCAAGGAGGAGAAGGACCGTCGCACGGCCTCGAAGGGAATGGAGCGTATCTATGTGAACGCCGGCAAGCGCGACGGCTTCTATGCCGGCAACCTTATCGAGATGCTCAACAAGGTTGTGGGCGGCAAACGCGTCGATGTGGGACGCATCGACCTGATGCCCGGCTACTCGCTCTTTGATGTGAAGAAAAGCGACGCACGCCGCGTGGTGGGAGCCCTCAAGGGGGCCGATTTCATGGGCAAACGCATCTACAGCGAGATTGCTTCGCCCGACAAGGATTACGCCAAGGCCTCCGTGCGACGCACCAAAGACAAATACGTCGATGCTCCCGTCGAGCCGGAGGACGCCTACGATGCCTTCGAAAAATTCAAACGCCGCCAGCGCCGTAAAGCCCGCTGACGAGGCCGCCCAGGCTGAACCCACAGATACTCTCCCCATCCTCAAAACGAAAAGCATATGATTCGCAGACTCCTCATATCCACTCTTCTGACGGCGCTCGCCGCTCTGGCTGTATCGGCCGCGAAACCAGCCGAGAAGACCGACTCGCTTACCGCCGCCGACTTTTTCGCCAACGCCCCGCTACGCATCTTCCCGACCATCGACCGCACCACGCGTCTGGATATGCTCGACTATTACCGCAGCGGCTCCGACAAGCCCTCGAAAAACGCTTTCAAAGGGAATGCACGCGTTTTGGCAGCCTCACCCTCGCAGATTACCTTCTCTACTTCCGACGTGCAGGAGGTGGAGCTCTCGCTGATTCCCCACCGTGGCGACACTCTCCTGATGGTGATAACCACCGTCAGCACACCTGCCCCCGACAGCGAGGTGCGGTTCTATACCACTGCCTGGGAGCCGGTTGACCGTGGTCTCTTTATCGTGCCCCAACTTTCCGAATGGATAGCGCCCGAGGGTGCCGACCGCCGCGACGACCTCGAGAATCTTTATCCCATCACGTTGGCACGCGCCGTCTACGACCCATCCACACGTACGCTGACGCTCCAGAACAAGCTCGGCGACTTCCTCGCTCCAGGCGAGGGCTCATGGGCCGACGGCCTCCTCCGCGGCGAGCTGGTGTACCGCTGGAATGGTAAAAAAATGGAGAAGATAAAAAAATAAGGTGAATATATATGTTGGCAATTGACTTCACCTAAATAACCGGACATCAAAATGTAGGGATACAACCTGGTGCATCCGCTCGTTTTCAGATGCTAACTTGCTGATGTTAGGATGCACCAGAGTGCATTCCTACAATTTGGGGACCAACATATTTTTTCTTATCAATAAAGATTATTATCACATTTAATAACGTGAATCAGAAGGTTCTTACGCTGCTGCAGCTGCAGCAGACGGTGGCGGCTCTCGTGCAACGCCCCGAGACACAGAATGTCTGGGTGACGGCCGAAATCCTCGACGTTGCCGTGCGCGGCGGCCACTGCTATATGGAACTCCTGCAGAAGGACGAGCGCGGACTGCAGGTGGCCAAAGCCCGCGGCGTGATCTGGGCGAGCAGTTTCGGCCGTATCGATGCCGAATTCTTTGCCGCGACAGGGCAGCGTTTCGCCTCCGGACTGAAAGTGATGCTCCGTGTGTCAGCGTCGATGCATCCGGTCTACGGATTCTCGCTCGTAGTATCGGCAGTGAATCCCGAGTATACCATGGGCGACCTTCTGCGTCGTCGCCGTGAAATCCTCATGCGCCTGAAAGAGGAGGGGATTCTCGAACTCAACCGGCAGCTGCAATGGCCGCCGGTGCCACAGCGCATCGCGGTAGTTTCGGCTGCCGGAGCCGCCGGTTACGGAGATTTCATGAATCAGCTCTACTCCAATCCCCGCCGCCTGCGTTTCCATACGAAACTTTTCCCCGCTGTGATGCAGGGTGCGTCGGCCCCGAAATCCATCATCGCCGCCCTCGAGCAGATTGCCGCCGATCCTGAGCCGTGGGATGGGGTAGTGGTAATCCGTGGCGGAGGCGCCACCTCCGACCTCCAGGCATTCGAGGATTATGAACTGGCAGCGAATGTGGCTCAGTTCCCTCTCCCCATAGCCATCGGAATAGGCCACGAGCGCGACGTGACCGTGCTCGACTGGGTAGCCAATCTGCGGCTTAAGACCCCTACTGCCGTGGCCGAATGGCTCGTATCCACTGCCGAAAATGCACTCACCCATATCGAGACAATCGGGGCGCGAATCCTGCAGTCGGCCACGGAGCGCCTCTCAGGCTATAAAGAGCAGCTTGCCCAGGCCGAGAGCCTACTGCCGGTGGCGTCGCGCAACGCCGTGGAGCGGGCGCGCCAGCGCCTCATGCAGGCCTCGGCCACGCTTGGAGGCGTGAGCGGCCGACGCATCCAGCCGCAGCTCACGCGCCTGCAGATGATGCGTGAGGCGCTTGCGGAGGCCGTGCGCAACCGCACAGCACGCCAGCGCCAGCGGCTCGACTCCATCGAGGCGCTTGTAGAAGCACTTTCGCCAATGGCCACCCTGCGCCGCGGCTACTCGATAACGCGCGTCGACGGCCATGCCATCACGTCGACCGACGGCCTCGCTCCCGGCACGCACCTCCAGACGATTCTCGCCTCGGGCACCGTCGAGTCGACCGTCGAGGCCGTAGGGCAGCCGTCGTAAGACACAATAAACAAGAAAGTATTGTCTGAGGAAATCAACGATTCAGATACAATCAGCAGTCGATAAGTATATAAGTACCAAGTTTTTACATACACTCTTATGTCAGACGAAAAAAAGGCGGTATTCACTCCCGCCAAAGATCTTAACTACAGTCAGGCCGTGGCCGAACTTGAAAAAATCCTGCGCCTGATGCAGAGCGACGAGTGCGACATCGACCGCCTTGCCGCTCTTACGCGCCGTGCCACCGAACTTATAGCCGAATGCCGCAGCCGCCTTGTGGCTACCGACGAGGAGCTCCGTGCTATCCTCGACCAACAGCACTGAGAACGTTGTAAAAATTTGTATATCGGATTATTGTACGCTCTCCGCCCCCTCCGGGCGGTAGATGAGCGTGCACTTATGGTCGGGATTGAAAATGGTAGCGGCTGTGGAGCGTAGTGTATCGGGTGTTATGGCCCGGTATGGCTCCATGAAGCGGTTGGCATCCTCGCGGTGCATCTCTGCGAGTGCGATTGTCTGCGCTACGCTCAGATAGTTCAGCAGCCCGAATGTACGGGCGGATTCCAGCCGGTTGAGACACAGCTCCACGTCGCGTTGCCCGACCATCTCCCGGGCCATGCGCGAAGTCTGCGCGTCGATTGCCGCGATTGCCTCGCGCTCGGCCTCTTCGCCGTTTCGCGCCAGTTTGGCGTTGATCAGGAAGAGGCCCGGCTCTTCCGTGCCCTGGATGGCCGCGTCGACTTCGGTAAAGATATCGGTGCCCATCAGCAGTTCGCGGTAGAAGCGGCTGGCATGTCCGTTGGCCAGTATGTCGCTGATTATGTCGGCGTTGAAATATTCCGGGGTGCCGTATCCGGCCATGGGATAGGCGATGGCTAAGGCCGTCTGCGGCACGCGGCCGCTCAGCGTGGCGGTTCTCGGTGCGGCAGGCAGTGGCTCTGCGGGGAGTCGGCGGGCTGCCACTTTTCGTGGTGGCAGCCCGCCATACCATTTCCTTACGAGGCGTTCGGCTGTAGTTGCGTCGATATTGCCGCATATGGCCAGCACGGCGTTGTCGGGCGCATAGTGGGAGTAAAACCATCGCTCGGCGTCGGCAAGCGTGACGCGCTCTATATGGCTGAAATCCTTGCCGATGACGGGGAAACGATAGGGATGCGTGCGGTAGCAGAGCGCGCGCAGGGCGTGGTCCATGTCGCCGTAGGGGCGGTTGAGGCATGTCTGCTTGAATTCCTCGATCACCACGTTGCGCTGCACTTCGAGGCTCCTTTCGCTGAGTGCGAGGCGAAGCATGCGGTCGCTCTCGATCCATAGGGCCGTCTCGATGTTGGCCGCCGGCAGAACGTCGTAGAAGTTCGTGAAATCGCTCGAAGTCCAGGCGTTTGATATTCCTCCGGCCGCCGACAGGGCGGCGTCGAAATCGGGTACGTGGGCCGACCCACCGAACATCAGGTGCTCGAAAAGATGGGCAATCCCCGTCAGGGCCGGCGATTCGTCGCGGGCTCCGACATCATAGAGGGTGTTGACTGCCACCATGGCCGTTGAGCGGTCGTGGACGTGGACCACGCGCAGGCCGTTGTCGAGAGTAAACCTGTTGATTTTCATTGCGGTGTGTCGGAAGGCTTGCAGCGCGTCAGTCGGTGAGCACTCGCATCGACAGGATTTTCACATCCTTGAGCGGCCGGTCGTGGGAATCGGTCTCCACTTTTTCGATTTTATCGATTACGTCCATGCCGTCGACTACCTCGCCGAATACCGTATATTGGTTGTCGAGGTGGGGTGTTCCACCAGTAGTTGTGTATGCCTCGCGCTGCTCGGAGGTGAGTCGGGCGGGTGCCTCGGCGGCTTTCTTCTCGGTGATGGCCACCAGCTCGTCCTGCAGGGCCTGGAGCCCGGCCTGGTCGCGATTGCGGCGCAGTGTCATGATCGAGTCGCGGTGTTCGCGGGCCAGGTCGTTGAATATGTTCTGCTTCTGCATCATCTGCAGCTGGCGCTCCATCTGGTTGAGGGTGCTGTCGTTATACGCTTTGCCGGTGACGATATAGAACTGCGAGCCCGACGAGCGGCGCTCGGGATTCACCTGGTCGCCCTGACGGGCTGCGGCAAGTGCACCGCGCTTATGGAAATGCGTTGGATAGACGATTTCAGCCTCGATGTCGTAGCCGGGCCCTCCGGAACCGAGCATCTTGCCTGCGGGAGCCGTCTTCGAGTCGGGGTCGCCCGTCTGCACCATGAATTCATTGATTACTCGGTGGAAGAGCACTCCGTTGTAGTAGCCTTCCTTGGCCAGTTTTACGAAATTATCGCGGTGGCGGGGGGTGTCGCCGAAAAGGCGCACCGTAAGGTCGCCTTCGGTGGTCTTGATTTCTACCAGCACGTCGCCGGGCTTGTTCTGTTTGGTCATTTCCTTGATATTTTTACTGCTTGAGCGCGATTTGTTGAGGGTTACGGCGCCGCCGACGATTGCGGCGACAGCCACCGAGCCTGCCAGCAGCAGGTTGCGTAGTTTCTTCATATTCATTGCTGTGGTTATGCAGGCTTAACGTTCCGGAGGCCCGGAAAGTTCTTTGGGATTGATGGGTATGGATTTGTAAAGAGCTCAGAGTGCGCCCTGCGGATTAAGGCGTTTGTAGATGCGTCGGAAATTGTTGTCGACGGCCGAGAGCTCGGCGGCACGGGCTGCATAGTCGGCGCCATAAAACTGCTCCATGAGCGCTCCGATATAGTTGCGCTCGCGGTCTTTGTCGATTCCCAGCCCGACAAGCCTTTCGATGGCCGGAGCGAAGGCTTCGCGGTCGATGGCGAAGAGGTAGCGGGCGGCGCTAATCAGGAACTGACCCGTAAGGTCGGCGCGACACATGTTGTCGATCAGATAATCAAGGTCGTCGGCCATTGTCTCGATATGGTTGGCGATGTATTCGTAGGTGGCGAGGCCGTCGGCGTCGGCCTCCAGACGTTTTTTGTCGGTATCGTCGATCATGGTGAAATGTGATTTTGTCACCTGCAAAGATAAGCAACAATTTCCGATGAAAAAAATCCGAAAAATATATCAAATCTTTCCGCAGGTGCTTCCCTTTTCTCTGTTATGGAGCTTCTGTGGAAGTTTTGTCAAAGATTATTTGCAAATTTTAAAGATAATTCAGTATCTTTGGAGGCTAAATCTTCCCGGGCCGTAGGGCTCGCTGCGTCCCGACGTGCCGTCTGCACGGATTGCGTGGGGTAAGGTTAATGAAGTGAGCCGTTTGCCGAACGATTTTCAATATGGAAAATAAATTATATCCATTCAATAAAAATTTCTATGAGATTTAAACTGTTTCTATCGCTGCTGCTCTCAGCAGTGCTTTCATCCACTGCTCAGACGGCGGTGGTGACCGGTAGCGTCATCGACGCCGATACGGGAAGCCCCGTTGCGGGCGCCGTTGTCACGATTCAGGACCAGGGAATTTCCGTCACCACAGGCCCTGCCGGCGATTTCCGCATCAGTAACGCACGTCCCGGCGAAGCCGTGCTCACCATCGTGGCTCCCGGCTACGAGGGGGGTGCCTCGCAGGCACGTCTCTACAACGGCCAAAGCATCGATACCGGCGCTCTGCGTCTGTTCGCCGATTTCGCCGACAATGAGTTCATCACCGAGAACAGCGAGGAGCTTCTCTTCGATGAATCGATGATGGAGGACGAGGCCGGCAACTCGCAGGCCGTAGGTGCTCTTACCGGTTCCAGCGACGACATCTATTTCCGCTTCAGCCGCTACGGCTACTCGCCGCTCTATTCCAACTACCGCGGCTACAATAGCGTATGGAGCGAGACATACATCAACTCGCTGCCTATGAACGACCTCATGCGCGGTGGCTTCTCCTTCCAGCAGCTGGCCGGTATGACTTCGCGCGCTTTCCGCAACTCCACGGCTGCCGTGGGCCTCTCGGCTGCATCCTACGGATTCGGCAACATCGGCGGAAGCCAGAACTTCAGCACCATCACCGAGGGCTACGCTCCCGGCTTCAACGGTACGCTGAGCTACACCAACTCCAACTATAAATACCGCGCTATGGCCACCTACTCCACCGGCATGAACGACCAGGGGCTGGCACTTACGGCATCGGCTGTGTTCCGCTATGCCGACGAGGGTGTGGTGCCCGGCACGTTCTACACCGCCGGCGGCTTCTTCCTCTCGGGCGAGAAGCAGTTCAACAAGAACCATTCGCTTACCGCCACCTTCTGGATGAACCCCCGCCAGTATGCCAACGGCAAGGCTACAGTCCAGGAGGCCATCGACCTCAGCGGCGACCATCTGTACAACCCCACATGGGGCTGGCAGGACGGCAAGAAGCGCTCCGACAATATCCGTGAGAACTTCGACCCGACGCTGATGTTCAACTATATCTACAAGAACGAGAAGACTACGGTCAACACCGGTGCTGCTGTGCGCTGGGTGCACTACGCGCGCACGCGTCTTTCCTACTACAACGGCAACGATACGCGTCCCGACTACTACCGCAACCTGCCCAGCTACTGGACCATGTTCGGTAACGACAATCCCGAGATGGCGGCCTACTACACCGACCTCTGGGAGAACGACGAGAATTTCCGCCAGCTTAACTGGGACGGTTTCTACCAGGCCAACTATCTGAACAACGTGCAGAACCAGTCGCTCCCGGAATCCCAGAAGAAGGGCTCGACCTACATCCAGCAGATGGAGCACTCCAATCAGGTTAACTTCATTGTCGGCTCGACAATCAACCACCGCCTCAACGACATCATGAGCCTGCAGGGTGGCGTAAATTTCAACTATACCAAGACCAACGACTATGCCACCGTGCGCGACCTGCTCGGCGGCGAGTTCTGGGTTGACGTCGACGGTTTCGCAGAACGCGAAATCAACAATCCCAACGCTTCGGCCGACATCGTGCAGAACAACCTCAACGACCCTAACCGCCGCGCCAAGGTAGGCGACCGCATAGGCTGGGACTACAGCATCTACGCCCTCAAGGCCCAGGCATGGCTGCAGAATCAGATCAACACCGCCAAGTGGGATGTTAACTACGGCCTCGAAATGAGCTACGAGCAGTTCTACCGCCAGGGCTACATGCGCAACGGCCGCGCTCCCGAAAATTCCTTCGGCAAATCGAGCACAATCCGCTTCAACGACGCCATGCTCAAGGCCGGTGCCACCTATAAGCTCAACGGACGCAACTACTTCACTCTTCAGGCCCAGTACGGCACGGTGGCTCCCGTAATCAACGACGTATATATCTCGCCGCGCATCAAGGATACCGCCGTCGACGACGCCAAGAGCACACGTGTGTTCAGCGCCGACTTCCGTTATACATGGAACTACCGCCGGTTCCGCGGTGCGGTGACAGCTTATTTCACCGACATGCAGGACGCCCTCGAACGCTACGGTTTCTGGGACGAAAGCCTCAACGCTTTCTGTAACTTCGCCCTCTCGGGTGTTCACCGCCAGTATCAGGGCATCGAACTCGGTATGGCTTATCAGATTACCTCGTCGCTGCGCGCCACCTTCGCCGGCAACATTGCCCGCTACCGCTACGCCAACAATCCCATGGGTACCCGTTCGCTCGAAAACGGCCTCAGCGCCGACGTTACCCGCCAGTTCTTCCTCAAGAATTATATCTGCACTTCCACTCCGCAGACCGCTTTCAACATCGGCCTGGCATGGAACGCTCCCAAAAACTGGTATCTTAACTTCGACGCCTCCTGGCTCGCCGACTACTATGTGCGCCTGGCCTATCCGCGCCACCAGATTATCACCGGCCTGGCCTCCTACGCCGGAACCGAGCAGAAACTCGCTGAACTCGTCGACGAATATACCGCCCAGGAGAAGCTGAAGAATCAGTGGGTGCTCAACGCCTCTATCGGCAAGAGCATCTACCTCAACCGCAAGGTCAGCCTCAACTTCAATGTATCGGTAAGCAACCTGCTCAACAACCGCAACCTCATCACCCAGGCCACCGAGCAGTTCCGTATCGACACCAAGACCTACAATCCTCAGGCTTTCCCGACCAAATACATGTATGCCCAGGGCATCAAGGTGTTTGTCAACGCAGGCGTCCGCTTCTGATGCGCGACCCGAAGCCATTTTCAGCAGTTTTCTCCTAATCAGAAAATATTTAACAGATGAAAAAGCATATTTTATATAGCGCAGCCATGCTGATGGCCTCGGCGGTCTTCACCGCGTGCGACTACGAGAAGGATTTCGAGCAGCCGCCGCTGGAGGACTACGTGCCCCGCGCAACCATGGTGGCAAACACCACCTGCGATGAGCTCAAGACCCTGTTTAATCAGGATGTGAACTACTACAACGTGCTTGTAGGCACGCGTGCCGACGGCCAGCACTACATCGTGAAGGGCCGCGTAACCAGCGACGACGCCGCAGGCAACGTCTACAAAAAAATCGCCATTGAGGACGAGACCGGAGGCCTCATCTTCTCGATCAACGGCACCAAACTCGGCGAGACCTACCGCTACGGTCAGGAAATCGTAGTCGACGTGACCGGCCTCTACTACGGCAACTACGGTGCCGGAGTGCAGATCGGCTCGAAAGGCGACAACGACACATCGGCTCCCGGCCGCATGTCGACCACCGAATGGGAGCAGCACGTGGAATGCGACGGTCTTGCCAACGTCGACAAGCTCCGCATCTACGAGGTTACTGCATCCGAGCTTAACGCCCTGCGCGACGACCCCGTGACTCGCCTCCAGTGGCAGGGTCGCCTGGTGCGTCTCACCGGCGTTCACTTCGAGAACCCCGGCGAAGCCCTCGCTGTTGCATCGCAGACCAACAATACCCGCTATCTCGTGGGCTCCAACGGAGCTAAGGTCGGTCTCAACACTTCCGGCTACTCCACGTTCGGTGCCTCCACCAAAGCTCCTAAAGGCGAGGGCAGCGTTCTGGCCGTGCTCACCAACTACACCAGCGGATGGCAGCTTCAGCTCAACGACCTCGCCGGCCTCGAAGGTTTCGAGCCTTGGGTCGACGAGCCTGTGAAACCCGTCGATGCCGTCGGCGCGTTCAGCGTGGATTTCGAGAGCCTCACAATGCCCGACGGATGGAGTCAGTATCAGCTCGCCGGCGACAAGGACTGGTATTTCCGCGAATTCGGAGGCGTGAAATACGCCTGCATGACCGGCTATAAAGGCACCGCTCCTTTCGATTCATGGCTCGTCAGCCAGCCCGTCGACGCCGCCAAGATGGTGCAGAAAGTGCTTACATTCCGCACTCAGGTAAACGGCTACGGCTCCACTACCACTACCTTCAAGGTTTTCATGCTCGACGGTCCCGACCCCGCCACGGCCAAGCGCACCGAACTCAGCTGCACTCTCCCCGAAGCTCCCGCTTCCGGCTATAGCGACTGGACCGACTCCGGCGATGTATCGCTCGCCGCTGCCTCCGGAATTTTCTACATCGGCTGGCAGTATGCCGCCACCTCCGACAGCAATTACGCCACATGGGACGTGGCTTCCATCGAGGTAAAATAATCAGTTCTCATTCCGACATTCAAGAATTATGAAAATATTTAAGTCTATTCTTTCCGGCGTGATGGCGCTGACACTCCTCGGCGGTTTCGCTTCCTGCCAGGATGATATCGACGCTCCGGAGCCCACGGTGCCTGTGGCCGCCAACAAGGCCAACACCACTATCTTCGACCTGAAGAAGGAGTTCTGGGACGACGCCACCAACTATATCAAAGAAATCGGCACCAAGCCCGACGGCTCGCACTACATCGTGGCCGGCCGCGTCATTACTTCCGACGAAGGCGGCAACATCTTCAAGAGCATCACCATTCAGGACGAGACGGCTGCGCTGACCTTCTCGGTCAACACCTATAACCTCTTCCTCAACTACCGCATCGGCCAGGAACTCGTTGTGGACCTCACCAGCATGTATATCGGCAAATACAACGGCCTGCAGCAGATAGGCTGGCCCGAATTCTACGAGCAGGGCAACGCTTGGGAGGCTACTTTCATGGCTCCCCAGTTTTTCTACAGCCATGTTGAGCCCAACGGACTGCCCGACGCCTCGAAAGTGATAATCCATGAGCTCAGCTCTATCAGCGACATTCCCGCCGGTACCGACGGCCTTATCGCATGGCAGAGCCAGGTGGTACGCTGCAACAACATCAAATTCGTGCCCAAGGTCGACACCAATACCGGTGAGCTCGTAACCAATTTCGGTGTCTACAAGACCAACATGAATCAGGGCGTGGAACTCGCCGGCCAGGAGGTGACGATGCGCGTGAGCGGCTATGCCGACTTCGTCAACGACCCGATGCCCACCGATGCCTGCGACGCCAAGTTCTTCCTCTCCTACTATGGCACCGGCTGGCAGCTAATGCTCATGAGCACCGACGACATCTACAATATCGGTAACCCGTCGCTTCCCGTCGGCACCGAGGACAATCCCTATAGCGTGACCCGCGCAATCGAGGCCATCGACGGCGGCGAGACTCCCGCAGGATGGATTTCGGGCTATATCGTAGGAACCGTGGCAATGGAAGTTACCAACGTCACCTCCAACGACGACATCGACTGGGGCACCGACGCCATGCTCGCCTCCACAGTCGTAATCGCTGACGAGGCCGACTGCCGCGACTTCTCGAAGTGCTTCATCGTTCCTCTGCCCACCGGCTCAGTTATGCGTGAATATGTGGCCATCCTCAACCATCCCGAGAACGTGGGCAAGCAGCTCAAGGTGCTCGGCACTCTCGACCACTATCTCGGCACCTATGGCCTGACCGGCAACAACGGCACTGCCGCAGAGTTCCGTCTCGAAGGTGTGGATGTGCCCGGCGGCGAACCCACGGAGGGCAACGGCACCAAGGATGCTCCTTACTCCTGCGAGAAGATCATCGCCCTCAACCCCCAGTCGACCACCGAGGCCGTCGAGTCGGGCGTTTGGGTGAAAGGCTACCTCGTAGGCTACTACAACAACAATACGAAGCAGTGCATGTTCCAGAGCGCAGGCGCTCTCGGAGCCAACATCCTGCTTTCCACCAATCCCCAGGCATCGACCAAGGAGGAGTGCATCTGCATCCAGCTTGTAAACGGCACGCAGCCGCGCATCAACCTCAACCTGATCGACAACCCCGGCCTGCTCGGCGCTGAAATCATGGTGCAGGGCGACGTGATGAAATACAACACCTTCCCTGGCATCAAGAACACCTCCGACTATTCGATTCTTTCGCAGCCCGTCGGTCCCGACCAGCCCGACGTTCCCACCGGCGGCGACGGCACGGAGGCTTCTCCCTTCGCCGTAGGCAGCATCATCGCCATGGCTCCCTCGTCGACCACCGAGGCCGTCAAGGAGGATGTATGGGCTGAAGGCTATCTCGTAGGCTACTATAAAGACTATGCAGCCCACTTCACAGCCGAAGGCGCACAGGCCGCCAATATCCTGCTCGCAGCCACCGCTACCGCCTCCACCAAGGAGGAATGCATCTGCATCCAGCTCGTCAACGGTTCCGACGTACGTAAAGCGCTCAATCTGATCGACAATCCCGGCAACCTCGGCAAGAAGGTATCGGTTCGCGGCGACGTGATGAAGTACAATTCCCTCCCGGGTATCAAGAATACCGACGCCTACAAGATCGACGGCCAGGGTGGAGGCGACCAGCCCGACACCCCCACCGGCGATGCCATCTTCGAGGAGACGTTTGAAGGAGGCACACTCGGCAACTTCACCGCTACCGTCGAGACTTCCGGCAGCTGGACCGGCTGGCGCGCCAACACCCGCACGCCGCTCTGCGCAATCGCCAACTCCTATGTGAATTCGGCAAACGAAGCTGCTACGGCATGGCTCATCTCGCCTGAAATCAGCCTGAACGGCGTAAGCAACGCCACGCTCTCGTTCGAGCACGCCTTCGGCTTCTATTTCCCCACGTCGCAGGACGCCTTCTGCACGGTTTACGTCCGCGAGAAGGGTGGCAGCTGGAATCAGCTTACGCTCACCAACTTCCCGGCCAAAGGCACAGGCAACTGGACTTCGTTCGCAGCCAACACCTTCAGCCTCAGCGCCTATGCAGGCAAGACAATCGAAGTCGGCTTCAAATATATGAACGACGGCAAGCAGAGCGTAGCCTGGGAAATCAAGAACTTCAAGGTTACGAAGTAAACCACCTTTCCCTCAGCAATTAACTTATCCCATTATACCCGAAGCGGGGTGTCGGACTTGCCGACACCCCGCTTTGCTAATTTATATATTCAGCGGCTTTCTCCGAAATGTAGGGATGCACCCTGGTGCATCCGCCTTTCTGGGGTTTAACTCGCTGATATTCGGCAGTGTGTCAAAATTCAAAAAATGACACACCGCCCTATTATTTACCCGGATGGTGAGGGCGCTGTCAGAATGGTCCAGATGGTAGGAGCCGGAGGGTGAGGGTGAAGGGAGTTGACTAAGGTCAATGACCGAACCTGAACCCCTCAGGCGACGACCCAGATGGGCTATTATGACACGCCCTCCTACATTCCGGGGATACCGAATACAGATAGTTATGCGCCTTCTTTAGCTTTGCTGATGGTAACTAAATACACGCCTGCAAAGATGAGAATTACTGCCACGACTTTCGGGGCGTTGAATGTATCCAGCCCCAGATATACCCCAACGAGCGAGGATACGATGGGCTGCACATAGTTGTACATTCCCACTATGGTGGGACGCAGGTTTTTCTGGCCGATCATTATGCAGATATACGCCAGATAGGTGGCACAGACCACTACGTAGGCTACACCGGCCCAGTGAATCGGTTGCAGCGACGCCCATTCCGTTGCCAGGACCGAGGGCACCGACACTGGAATCAGTCCGATGGCCGCGAACAGAAACATCCACTTCATCAGCGTGATAAGCGAGTAGCGGCGTATGAAATTGCGGTAGAGCGTGAGGTAGAGCGCGTAGCTCAGTTGCGCGCAGAGCACTATCAGGTCGCCCGCAAGAGGATTGTCGCCGCGCACGGCGCGCTGCGCTCCCGACAGCACCAGAATTAGAGCACCGGCCGCCCCGAGCAGTATGCCTCCGATTTTCTTTCCGGTGATGGGCTCGCGCAGTATGAGCCACGCCAGTAGCATTACCCACATAGGCATCGTGGTGGTTACGATCGACGCCTCGCCGGGCGACGTGAGCCCCACGCCGAAGATAAAGCATCCCTGGTTGAAGAGCACGCCGAGAAAAGCCGCCCCCGCCAGGCGCAGCAGGTCGGGGCCGCTCACGTGCTCCTTCGGGACGAAAAGGCCCGTCAGCCAGAAGAGGGCCGCCGCCCCGAAGATACGGAAATCCACCATCAGCAGCGACGTAAGCGCCGAGGTGGTAAGCAGAAGTTTGGTGGCCGGAGCCATCAGGCCCCACATCACGTTGGCCCCGAGCATGGCCGCGTGTCCCTTTATCTTGAAGTCGCTCATAATTAAGAGATTTGTGGTGGGCGGTGTGTCAAAAATCAATATTATGACACGCTCCCCCCTATTATTCATCCGGATGGCGAGGGCGCTGTCAAAATGGTCCAGATGGGCTATTATGACACGCCCTCTTGTTTTTGCGGGTGCAAAGTTAGCGATTTTATTCATAACTGATTTCTGAATGATATGCGGCGCTATTGGGCGATTTGCGGAATTTTCGTAATTTTGCCTGTGGAATGAAGCGGTCGGTGCCACATGTGGCGCCGCTTCTCCACGTCGGTTTCCGGCGAATAGCAATATTATCTCAATCCCCGTATGCAGCCTTTAAGCCTCAGAGGCATGGGTGTGGCTCTGGCCACCCCGTTCAAATCCGATTTTTCGGTAGATTTTCCTGCTCTGGCCCGTCTGGTCGACTACCAGATTGCGGGCGGTGCGTCGTATCTCGTTGTACTCGCTACCACCTCGGAGGCGGTTACGCTCACCTGCCCCGAGCGGGCCGAGGTGGCGCGGTTTGTGGCCGACCGGGTTGCCGGGCGTGTGCCGCTGATTCTTGGCATGAGCGACAACTGCACGCAGCGCCTCGCCGAGCATGTGGCCGAAGTCGACCTCAGCGGCTACAGCGCCATCCTCTCGGTGGTACCTTACTACAACAAGCCCTCGCAGGAGGGCATCTACCGCCATTTCAAGGCCGTGGCCGAGGCATCGCCGCTGCCTGTGGTGCTCTACAACGTGCCGGGGCGCACGGGGCGCAATATGGAGGCCGCAACCACCCTGCGTCTGGCGCGCGAACTTCCTGGACGCATCGTGGGCATCAAGGAGGCCTCCGGCTCGCTGGAGCAGGTGGCCGAGATTCTGCACGGTGCTCCCGAGCGGTTTCAGGTAGTGAGCGGCGACGACGCCCTTACCCGACGCATGATCGGCCTGGGGGCCGTCGGAGTTATATCCGTGGTTGGCAACGCCTTGCCGCGCTACTTCTCCGAGATGGTCGCCTTGGCCCTGGAGGATGCCGACAGCGCGCTTGCTGAGCGTATCGACGCCTCCCTGCAGCCGCTCGACAAGGCGCTTTTCGCCGAATGCAACCCTTCGGGGCTCAAATGCCTGCTTAACCTCATGGGTCTGGCCGAGGATGTGGTGCGACTGCCCCTCGTGCCTGTCGGGTCGGCCGTACGTCAGGCCATGGCCGAAGCCCTCGGCTCGCTCCCTGCGGAAGCTACGCAGCAGTAGGAAATGATAAAATTAAATCGTAACTTTGCACGCGGAAACATCAGCATCTCCCACGGCAATGCAGCCTTATCCGCTGCTTCCCATGTAATGTAGGGACATCGCTTTTGCGATGTATACTATGTATATAATGGTCCGGTAGCTCAGCTGGATAGAGCAACTGCCTTCTAAGCAGTCGGTCACGCGTTCGAATCGCGTCCGGATCACCAACAGCCACTGTCACGGTGGCTGTTTTGATTTATATAGCTTATGTTACATCCGTTACATCAATCATATAAGCTACATTATAAGTAACTGGTCGAAATTATTTTAATTAACGGGGCCGAAGAGGAAAGATTTTTTCCGGGAAGTTGAGTCCTACCGAAAAGTTGGCTAATTTTGCATTTGCCATTTGATTTTTGCAGGCTATGAAAAGGATTTTTTATTTGATTGCAGTGTGCGTGGTTATGATGTCGGTAAGCGGATGCTACCGGCATCGGTACCCTTACGATAAGCTCGCCGAGGCCGACGGCCTGATGGAGGAGCACTACGACTCGGCGTGGACGATTCTCAACGCCATCGATACGGCGGCTATCTCCTCCGAGGCCAACAGAGCATATTATGCGCTGCTCTACGCCCAGTGTCAGTACAAGCAGTATATCTACGAGACCGACGACAGCCTGATTTCCACAGCCGTCGACTACTACACGCGCCACGACGACCGCCGTAAATTGATGCGCAGCTACTACTACCGCGGACTTATCCATAATAATGCTAAGGCAGATGCTAAAGCCGTCTCGGATATTGTAATGGCTGAGCGACTTGCCAGACGTGTTGAAGATACGTTGTTTATTGCCAAAGCAAATGAGTCTCTTGCCGACCTGTATCATCAGTCATATCATATGAAGGAGGCGGCAAAAAGGCGTAAAGTTGCACTCGAATTTTATAATCAGCTTCCCGCGAAAAAAAGAAATAGCCTTTTCTGTGCTGTGGATTTGGCCCTAAACTATTGTACTATAGGTAACCATGAAGGAAGTCTACATATACTTGATAGTGTTCAGAATTTGACTCCACAAAACGACACGGTACTCAGAAGCTTTATTTTAGGGTCATTTATATATGCCTACAATTATGCAGGTCGGTTTGACAGAGCTATTGATGTTTTTTCTGAACTTAAAGAAATTGCTCCCGAATCTTACAGCTCTTTTGTTGCACTTCCGAAGATAGCACAATGCTTTATGGAGTGTAACGAGCTTGATAGTGCCAAATATTATCTTTCGCTGTACTCAAATAATCGGCAAGTATTCTTCGACGATATGTATTTTGGTGTGAAATATGATTTGGCAAAGAAATTGGGGCAATATGATTCCGCCCTTGTAAATCTGGAGAAAGAATGTGAGGCTTCCAATACAAAAATCAGCAAAATGTTTGCCGACAATATTGCTGTAGTGGAAAGGAATTCCATCGCAAAGGAGAATGAGGAGAACATAGGACGAATTAGTCGACTTTCCACTATGATGAAATTCGCAATACTAATTATCATAATAGTAGCTTTATCATTAATACTATTGCGAATGAAAATAGTATTCCAGCGAAGAGAACTTGAGGAGAAACTCTATGCCGTTGACCAGCTTAGTAGAGAGTGTCTCGCCCTGAAAAAAGTTGACTCCCAACGAGTCAAAAGATGATAAAATTT